>Ga0310344_10000205_pt1 | contig 49787 bp, 47 predicted proteins | sample HC15DNA20200_MG_FD_203801 | JGI IMG/M metagenome (GOLD analysis project Ga0310344, IMG submission 203801) | Marine microbial communities from station ALOHA, North Pacific Subtropical Gyre - HC15-DNA-20-200_MG | ecosystem: Environmental > Aquatic > Marine > Oceanic | place: Pacific Ocean: North... | reverse complement strand
CCTGTTTTAAAAGAACTTACTCATCTACCAGTTGTCGTTGATCCAAGTCATGCTGCTGGTGCGTGGAGATTTGTTGCTCCTCTTGCAAAAGCTGCAATCGCTTGTGGTGCGGATGGATTGATGATTGAAGTTCATCCAGATCCATCTCAAGCAATGTCCGATGGAGCACAATCTTTAAAACCCGAAATGTTCAATCAGTTGATGAACGATCTTCAAGTTTTTGCTGATGCTGTTCAACGTGGATTTTAGATTTTTGATTTAATTAAAATAATTGGTATTCAGTTATGAATGATATTGAAATAAGCCCTCAGGAAAATGAAGAACGGTTGGGTGATTATCTTAGGTCTGCTAGAGAAAAACTCGAATTGAGTTTGGCGGATATTTCCAATGAAACAAAAATTCGAAAATATTATTTAGAGTGCTTTGAAGAAAATGATCTTTCTCCTTTACCTGCTGATGTTATAGCACGTGGTTTCTTGAAGGCTGTCGCAATTTCGCTAAAACTAGATTCTAATGAAGTTTTGTCGAAGTTTGATAAGGAAAAAGGAATTTTTGAGTTAGACGAGGCAATGGGAGACTCTTCTTTTAGACCATCAATAAAAAATGAGAAGAAAAGTCTTGTTAATGGATTTTATTTAGGAATTTTGTTTTTATTTCTTTTGGTTATAATCTACATCTTTATGTCGTAATTTGTTTGAAGTGTCCAATGGAATTAAGCGACTATCCTTCACTTTCAAGTAAAAAAAAATATTTAAAATTTTCCGTTTCAAATTTCAATGAAGCGTCAGTAGCTTGGTGGTTAACTTCGATACTTAAAGAAGATTCAAATACTATTATTTATATTGGAAAAGATGAAAAAGAAATTAGAAGAATTCAGAAGAACTTACTTGTTTTTCATTTTATAAAACAATTTCCTCATCTTCAAAATGATTATATTCATGTTTTCCCCGCAAGAGACGTTTATCCATTTTCATTTTTGTCTCCTTCGCCTAGTGTTGTAGGAGAACGTTTTAGATCTCTGAATTTCCTTAGGAATCAGACTAGTGGAATCTTTTTGACTACTTTCCGGGCCATTTCGGAAAAAATGGTTTGTCTCGATAAATCTTTAAATCATGTTGTTTCATTGAAAGAAGGACAAGAGTTCAGACATGAGAACTTATTGTTTCATCTTAATGAAATGAAATATGAAAAAAGATCTATAGTTCAGTCAAAAGGAGAATTTGCCGTCCGGGGTGGGATTATCGATTTTTTTTCTCCTCATTCTAATATGCCGATGAGAATAGAATTAAAAGGAGATGAAATAGATTCAATAAGAAAGTTCCATCCTGATACGCAGAGAAACAATAGAAGTTATAAAAAAACTGAAATTTATCCATCAAAAGAGATCTTGTTAAGCAAGGATGAAATAAGTAATTGTGCTAATACATTAAAATCTTTTTCAGGTAATAATTTGGATAGTAATTTTAAAGTACAGACAATGTATGAGTTGTTAGAGTCTGAAGAATATTTTCCGGGTATTGAAAATATGTCTCCATTGTTTTTAAAGGATATTTCTTCTTTCTTTGATATTGTCCCATCAAATTCACAGTGGATTTTTCCCGATAAAGAAAACCTAGTTTCAGAAGCAGAACTTTTTTATTCTTCTGTAGAGGAAGAGTTTTCACTTTCTTCAGAGAGGGGCTTGATTGGTTTTGATCCTGCACTCAAGTGGATTGCACCTGATGAAGCATTTGAATTTATTGAACTCTGGCCAAATTTACAATTTGAAACCTTATCTTCAGATAGTAATGTAGAAGAAAAGGAAATCGAGAAAAAAAATCCTTTTAACACTGAATCTTTAGATTATTTCAAGGGAAGATTTGACCATTTCTTTGAACAGATAGATGCATGGTTTTCGTCTAAATACTTAGTAGTTTTAGTTGCAAGTGATCGAACAGAGTTGTATAGGATTAAAAACTTACTAAAGGCGAGGGAAATAGAAACGCCAATAGTATCTTCGCAAAATGAAATTGATCTGGAATTCTCTAAACTTATTTTATTAGAAGGTTCTATATCAACTAGTCTCAAAATTTCCTCTGAAAAGATTTTGTTTTTTAAAGTTGAAGATTTATTTGGAAGTCATAAAAAAAAGAAATCTGAAAATAGATTCCAGCGAGTTTCTTCAGAATGGATTAAAGATCTGAAAAAGGGAGATTTTGTTGTCCATGATGAATATGGAATAGGAAAATTTCTAGGAGAAGTTTTTTTTGAAGACTCAGAAGAAAATGATGAATTTATGGCACTAGAATATTTCGGAGGAGATAAGCTTTATATCCCAATGCATGATCTTAAAAAAGTTAATGAGTATCGAGGTCCAGATTTACCGAAACTTGACAGACTCGATAGTATTAGATGGTCGCAAACAAAGAATAAAGTTAGAAAGTCGGTTAATGAGATGGTAAGAGATCTTGTTAGTCTCTATGCAGAGAGAAATCAATCTCCAGGATTCGAATTCAAACCTGATTTGAATTTTGAAAATGAAGTTAATTCTCATTTCGAATATGAAGAAACGTCAGGACAACTTCAAGCAATTAACGATGTTTTAACCGATATGGAAAGTAATACTCCTATGGACAGACTCGTATGCGGGGATGTTGGTTTTGGAAAAACAGAAGTTGCAATTCGAGCTGCAACTCGTTCTATTTCATCTGGAAAACAAGTTGGAATTGTTGTGCCGACAACACTATTAGCTCATCAGCATTTTGAAGTTTTTAAGGAGAGATTTAAAAACTTGCCGGTGAAAGTTGAAATGTTGTCTCGATTTAGAACTAGAAAAGAACAATTAAGGATTCTTGAAGAACTTTCAGAATCAAAAATCGATATTTTAATAGGTACCCATAGATTACTACAAAAAGATGTATCCTTTCGTAATTTAGGTTTGCTTATAGTTGATGAAGAACACAAGTTTGGAGTAAGTCATAAAGAGAAATTTAAGAAAATTAGTATAGGAGTAGATGTTTTAACTCTTACTGCTACTCCTATACCAAGGACTCTACAGTTAGCACTTTCGGGTTCTCGAGATTTAAGTGTAATTGAGTCTCCACCTAGAGACAGACTTCCTCCAAGAACTTATATTTGTGATTTTGACGAAATTGTGATTTCTAAGGCAATTAAGAGAGAGCTTTTAAGAGGTGGTCAAGTTTTCTTTGTTCACAATAGGATTAGTTCTTTAGAATCTATTAACGAACTTTTATCGAAATTGCTACCTGAAACTAAAGTCTTGGTTGCTCATGGACAGATGCCAGAAAAAAAATTAGAAGAGATAATGCATAAGTTCGTTACTAGAGAAGTTGATGTTCTATTGAGTACATCGATAGTAGAAAGTGGACTAGACATTCCTACAGTTAATACTATCATTATTAATAGAGCTGATAGATTTGGTATGGCGCAACTGTATCAATTACGTGGAAGAGTAGGTAGAGATCGTCATCAGTCACATGTGTATTTAATGGTTCCTTCTATTAAAAAATTGAAAGGGCAGGAGAAGGAGCGACTTCAAGCGATTCAGGATGTGAAATCTATAGGTCAAGGTTTTAAAGTCGCTATGAGAGATCTCGAAATACGGGGTTCTGGAAATTTGTTAGGGCACAAACAATCTGGTCATATTGCCTCTGTAGGTTTCGAAATGTATTGTAGGATTTTAGAAGAGATAGTAAATGATGCTAAGGGAATAACTGATAGATTTCATGAACCAGAAATTATTCTACCAATTACGGGGTCACTCCCTTCTTCTTGGATTGAAGAAAGAGAGGTGAGACTTGAAATATATCATCGAATTTCTAATTTGAAGTCTATTCGCGAATTAGATGAAATCCATGAAGAATTATTTGAACGTTTTGGAAACTTTCCAGATGAAGCTTTGCGTCTTTTTGAAGTGACCAAGATCCGTGTTCGAACAAGGCAATTAAAAATATCTCTTTTACGTATTAGTGGGAACAAACTTTGGATAAGATTAACTCCAGGAGAATATAAATTTCCTGAGAATCTCCTCGCAATTCCTACTATAGTTTTTAGTGACAATTATGATTTTAATTTGCAAGTTTCTGAAACTTGGGAAAAGAGTTCAAAAGATCTAGATGAAATTTTATGTTGTTTAGAAACTTCTTTTTTAGATTAAGAATTTATGTAAGAAAGGGTTTAGAATAATGTTCTTTGTTAAACAAAAACAAAATCTTATTTTTATCATTTTTTTCTTTTTTTCTTTTTTTCAATTAGGTTGTGGAAATGATGTTGAAAATAAAGAGTCAAAAGATTTGAATCCTAATTTAGCTCAAGTAAATGATGATTTTATTAATACGAAAGATTTGGAGTCTAATTTTTCAATTATTTGGAAATCAAATAATAAAATAGGAGGAAAGGACCCAAGCACTCGTATTTTTATAGATCAATTGATTGAAAGAAAATTAATTTTGCAATTTTCAGAAACTATGAAGATAAAAGTAGAGGATTTAGAAGTTAATAGTTATCTGGAAAGTCTTTTTTTTCCCTTAGATCTAAAAGGAATACAAAAGAGACTTTCTGAAAAAAAAGATGAAATGAATCAGTGGATTAGAACAATTAGAGAAATTTTAAGAGTGAATAAAATTATCCAAAAGAAGATCTATTCGAAAATTTTAGTAAAAGACAGTGAAAAGAGGAGTTTTTATCAAAACAATTTATCTAGATATACTGTTACTCGTCGTTTGAGGGTTAGGCAAATTATTGTTGAAAAAAAAAAGTTAGCTTTAGAAATTCATTCTGAATTGACGAAGGGATCAGTTTTTTCTGTTTTGGCAAAGGAAAAATCTATTGGACCAAATTCATTTTTAGGTGGAGATATAGGATATCTTCATCTAAACGATTTACCTTCTTCATTAAGAAAGGCACTAGAAAATTTAAAAGTTGGTGAGATTAGTAAAATAGTATCATCACCCTCTGGTTTTCATGTGTTTCAAATAATAGAAGTAAGATCTGCTTACGTTAAACCTTTTCGCTTGGTTGAGAATATGATAAGAGAAGAAATCGTTTTGCAGAAAGGTCGTAAATTATATAAAGAATGGGTTAAGAATCTACGGAAAAATGCGAAGGTAATATATTTTAAATAAAAGTAATAAGGATTCATGAAATTATGAAAAAACTCTTTTTATTTGTGTTTATTTTTGTTCATTTATTTTTTATCGATTCTCTATTCGCAAAGCCAATTGTCATAGAAAGAATTGTTGCGAAAATTAATGAAGAAATAATTACTCTCAGTGAACTTCAGGAATTTGTGAGGATGGCAAAACTTGAATTGAAAAGAAAATATAGAGGTAAAGATTTAGAAAAAAAATTACAAGACCTTGAACAAAAAGCGCTCGATAAACTAGTAGAAAGAAAATTGTTAATTCAAAAAGCAAAAAAAGTTCGACTTTCTGTTTCGGAAAGAGAATTGAAAATTACAATTTCCTCTGTTCTAAAGGGATCAAATATTACTTTAGAACAATTAAAGAAATATCTTATCTCGACTGGTTCAAGTCTGGAAAAATTTAAGTCTGAAACTCGAGAAAGATTACTAATGAAAAAAGTAGAGAATATTTTTGTTAACACCATTGTTACAGTAACTAAGAAAGAGATTAATGATTACTATAAAGATAATCTGGAAAAAATGACTCTTGGTGGTTCCAGAAAAGTGAGACAGATATTTTTTCCTCTTAATGAAGAAATGTCCAATGATGAAATATTGAAAATAAGAAACAAATCGAGAGTAGTGCTACGAAAAGCAAAAGAAAATCCTAGTATTTTTTCAGATCTGGCAAAGCAATATTCTAAAGGGCCTTCTGCAACTCTTGGAGGAGATCTTGGAGTTGTTGAAAAAGGAGAAATACTTCCTAACCTTGAAAAAATTATCTTTTCTATTAGCGAGAATCAAATTAGTGAAATAGTTCAGTCAAAAGCCGGATTGCATATAGTTTTAGTATACAAAATTATACCTGGAAAAATTATTCCTTTTAAAGATTCCTTTGAGAAAATCAGAAAGACAATTTTTAAGGAAAAATCAGTTCAGATAAGAAAAAAATGGATTGCTGAATTAAAGAAATCAGCTTTTTTGGAGATAACTTATTCATCTAGGACAAAAAAAGGAGAGTCTTCTTTAGACCTTCTTTTTAAGAATGTTAAAGAACATGTTGTTTTCAAAATAGTGGATATACGGCTTCTAAATACTCCATCTTTTTTAGGCAGAGAAAAAATTTCTTGGAAATTAGGTAAAAAGAAGGGAGAGTCACGGTGGGCTACAAATTCATTTAAGTTAAATAAACAGAATAACTTCGATACTGAAATTCTTCGTGGAATTCCACAAAACTTTTCTGTGTTTTTTAATCCTGACCCTGCCCTTAGGCTTTTCTGGTATCGAAATAGGATGTTAATGCCAAATGAATTTCTTGGGAGTCTGAGTTTTGCAGATATGATTAAGAAAGTTTCTTTGAATCGAGATAAAAGAAAATTTATTTTTATAACTGAAGAAAAAAAAATAAAAGTAGTTTTTGATGTTAATTTCATTAATGCACATAGTCTGAAATCTGGAAATCAAAATGTACAATAAAGAAAACTTGAAATGAGAATAGACCATTTTCTTTTGCGAACAAAAATAATTACAAGACGTTCAAAAGTAAAAGAACTCATAGATACTCAATCAATACTAGTAAATGGAAAACATATAAAATCTTCTTACAATATAAAGGCAAAAGATTTACTTAAAGTTATTCAGGAAAAAAGGATTATTGAGGTAGAAATAATGAAACTTCCTGAGTCAAAAGACTGTTTGGAATTTTCAGAGAATTTTTTTTCAGTAACTATTACGAAAGTAAACGAAAATATTTCTAAGAAGAATATTGAAGAGGCAATCGATTTTTTAATAAGAGAATAAATGAACTTGATTTTTGTATATTTTATGTTATCTTTCGTGAAGTATTTCCTTTAATTGTCGTCCCGAGAGGCGCAAAAGGTGATTAAAATTATGGTTTTTAACTTTATAAGTTTTTTTACGCGTTTACCTCCATTCATTTGATTGGGGGTTTTTTTTTGGAGAAAATTTGAAAACAGAAATTTTATCGCAGAAAAAATTTAAAAGTGCAATTAAACGAATTTCTCATGAAATCACAGAAAATATTGATTTAGAATTTCCTTTAGCCATAGTAGGTGTGAGAACAAGAGGTATTTTTTTAGCACAAAGGATTGCTTCTAATATTAAGCATATATGTGATATTGATTTATTAGTGGGGGAACTAGATGTAACTTTTTATAGAGATGACCTTTCTAGTGAAATTAAGAGAAGTAAACTAGTTACAAAAACCTCAATACCTTTTTCTTGTAAAGGGAAACAATTGATTTTGGTTGACGATGTTCTTCAGACTGGAAGGACTATTAGAGCTGCTTTGTCTTCTTTAGTAAATTTTGGACGACCTAAATTTCTACGACTTGCTGTAATGGTTGATAGAGGAAAGAGAGAATTTCCTATTAAAGCTGATTTTGTTGGAAAAAATCTTTCGTTAGACAATAAACAATCGATTAAGGTCTTGTTGAAAGAAATAGATGGTGTAGACGGAGTTTTCTCGGTTTGTTGAGAATATAATTAATAGCAAAGGGATTTTTTTTGATTACTAAAAATTTTGCTAAGAAAGACCTTCTTTCAATTAGTGATTTATCATCTGAAGAAATAATTTTTCTTCTTAATCAAACTGATTCATTTAGAGAAGTAAATGAAAGAGATATTAAAAAAGTCCCAACATTAAGAGGGAAAACTGTAGTTAATTTATTCTTTGAGGCCAGTACGAGAACTCGTGCATCATTTGAAATCGCAGGGAAAAGACTCTCTGCGGACGTTATTAATCTTTCCTCTACGAGTAGTTCTTCAAGAAAGGGAGAAACTCTCAGAGATACTGCAAGGAATATAGAAGCAATGGCGACAGATGTATTAGTAGTTCGTCATCCATCCTCAGGGGCGCCAGAATATCTAGGGCGTGAACTCAGTTGTGCTGTTATTAATGCTGGTGATGGGTGTCATGAGCATCCAACTCAAGCTTTGTTAGATTTGTATACTATAAGAGAACATAAGAAAGAATTTAAAGATTTAAATGTTTCGATAGTTGGTGACATTGCTCATAGTCGAGTTGCACGTTCCGATATTGCAGGCTTGTTAAAACTTGGTGCAAATGTGACGGTTTGTGGTCCATCTACAATGATACCGGCAAAAGCAGAATGTTTAGGTGCAAGGGTAACTACAAACTTGGATGATGCAATTCGAGATGCAGATGTTTTGATCACTCTTAGAATTCAATTAGAAAGGGGTGGAGGATTAGCTTTTCCAAGTGCAAGAGAGTATGCAAATACCTTCGGAATCAATGAAGATAGACTTGCTAATGCGAATAGTGATTTGTTGATAATGCATCCTGGTCCTATAAATAGAGGGATAGAAATGTCTCCAAATGTTGCAGACGGTCCTTTTTCAGTGATTTTAGAACAAGTTGAATATGGTGTTGCATGCAGGATGTCTATTCTTTACTTATTATCGGGATAAGATTTGATTTCATTTTTGCTAGCTTTGAGTTTAAGGAGATTTTAACTAGTGTCATTGTTAATTAAAAATGGGCGTATAGTCGATCCTATTAAAGGAACTGACGAGATTCTTGATCTACTTGTAGAATACGGAAAGATTACTGAAATATCTAAAAATATCAGGAAAAAATCTAACTCAGAAATACTCGACGCATCTAATTTAGTTGTATGTCCTGGATTTATAGACATGCATGTTCATTTTAGAGAGCCTGGTCAAGAATATAAAGAAGATATCCAAAGTGGCACAAGTTCTGCTGTTGCAGGTGGTTTTACTGCAGTTGCGTGTATGGCAAATACTGAACCAGTTAATGATTCTAGTTCTATTACTGAGAAAATTTTAAATAAAACACGTGAAGTTGGTTCTTGTAAAGTTTATCCCATAGGAGCTGTTTCTGTCGGATTAAAGGGAGAAAAAATTTCTGAATTGTCTGATCAACACTTTGCTGGTGCTATAGCATTCAGCGACGATGGGTATCCGATTAAAGATTCATTTTTAATGAGGTCTGCCCTTGAATATTCTAAAATGCTAGGGGTAACTATTCTGGATCATGCTGAGGATGTAAGTTTGTCAGAGGGTAAAGTTATGCATGAAGGTACTGTTTCTACGACTTTGGGGCTATCTGCTAATCCCGATGCAAGCGAAGATATATGCGTTTATCGAGACTTAAGGTTAGCAGAATTGACTGGCGGCAAATTACATATTTTACACGTTTCGTCTAAAGGTGCAGTTGATTTGATAAGGAATGCTAAAAAGAAAGATGTGAAAGTAACATGTGAAGTCACGCCACACCATTTTTCACTTACTGATGAGAAAATTAGAGGTTTTAATTCTTCCTTTAAAATGGCACCTCCACTTAGAGACGAAAAACATCGTATTGCACTTATTGAAGGTCTAAAAGACGGAACTATTGATGTGATTGCGTCAGATCATGCTCCACATGATCAGGCAGATTTAGAAGTAGAGTTTGATAGAGTTCCATTTGGAGTTGTTGGTCTTGAAACTGCAGTTTCTTTAGCTCTCGATCGTTTAGTGCATGAAGGTGTTTTGACTTTATCTGAGATGGTTTCAAAGTTTACTTTAGGTCCATCTAATGCTATTGGAATCCCATGTCACGGAATAGAAGAGGGTTCTGTGGCTGATCTGACAATCCTTGATTTAGAAAAGAAATATACAGTTATTCCTGATAATTTTAAAAGTAGAGCAAAGAATACACCATTTGAGGGCTGGGAATTAAAAGGATGCCCAGTAGCAACTATTGTAGATGGTAAAATTGAAATGCAAAATATTAAGTAGTAGAGGAAATTTTATGAGTACTGTTAATAAACATAGAACTGCGATTTTGGCTTTAGAGGATGGACTTGTTCTTGAGGGAAAAGCATTTGGTTACGATGTCGATGCAGAAGGAGAGCTTGTCTTTAATACCGCGATGACTGGATACCAAGAAGTTTTAACTGACCCGTCCTATAAAGGTCAGATGGTTGTGATGACTTATCCTCATATTGGAAATTATGGTGTTGTGGATGGAGATGAGGAATCAAATAATATATGGGTTGAAGCATTTATAGTAAAAGAACTCTGTAGAAAGTTTTACAAGTATAATTCTCAAAAAGATGTAGATACTTATCTTAGAGAATATAAGATTCCAGGTATTGAAGGTATAGATACGCGTTTTTTGACTAGACATATTAGAAAAAATGGTTCTTTAAAAGCAGTTATTTCAAGTGTTGAAAAGAATAGGGATGTTCTTGTAGATCGTGCGAAAGAATCTTCTGGGTTAGAAGGTAGAGATCTGGTGAAAGATGTATCTTGTAAAAGTTCATTTCATTTTGGTGAAAAAAGAAATAAGCCTTTATGTATAGCATATGATTTAGGTGGCAAAAGAGCTATTTTCAATCAATTGTCTGAAAGATTTGATCTTGAGATAGTACCCTGCACGGAATCTGCAGAAGCAGTATTAGATAAGAATCCAAATCTTGTTTTTTTATCAAATGGGCCAGGAGATCCTTCTGCTTTAGACTATGTAATCTCTAATATTAAAAAGATTCTGGGGAAGATACCAATAGTTGGGATTTGTTTAGGTCATCAAATCTTAGCACAGGTATTAGGGGGGAAAACTTATAAATTAAAATTTGGCCATCATGGCGTAAATCATCCCGTAAGAAAAACTTCAGGTAGACAGGTCGATATAACTTCTCAAAATCATTCTTTTTCTGTTGATCTGAATACTTTGCCTAAGAATGTAGAGGTAACACATTTAAATTTAAATGATATGACTTGCGAGGGATTAATTTCAGAAGAATTAAGAGTGTGTAGTGTTCAGTATCATCCTGAAGCATCACCTGGTCCTCATGATGCAAGAAAATTGTTTGATTATTTCTTTGATTTTTGTTTGCCTGATTATAAGCCCTAAATGAACCTATATTGGAAGTCCTAAAATGCCAAAAAGAACTGATATTAAAAAAATTATGATTATAGGTTCTGGTCCAATTGTAATTGGACAGGCTTGTGAATTTGATTATTCTGGTGCTCAAGCATGTAAATCGTTGAAAGAAGAGGGTTTTCAGATAGTTTTAGTTAATTCTAACCCTGCAACAATAATGACAGATCCTGAGGTTGCAGATTTTACCTACATAGAACCTATTACTCCCGAAATTGTTGAAAAGATAATTGAAAAAGAGTTGCCAGATGCTTTACTTCCTACGATGGGAGGACAAACTGCTTTAAATGTATCTGTAGCACTTGCAGAGTCTGGAGTTCTTGAAAAATATAAAGTTGAATTAATAGGTGCTCAATTACCTGCAATACAGTGTGCTGAAGACAGATTGCTTTTCAAAGAAGCTATGAAGGAGATTGGTCTTGACCTTCCAAAAAGTGAGGTTGTCAAATCGCTAGAAGAAGGATGTGATTTGTCCGAAGAAATAGGTTTTCCTATAATTTTGCGCCCTGCTTTTACTTTAGGTGGTAGTGGCGGTGCGGTTGCTTATGATTTAGAAGATTTTAAAGAGAAATTATCTTGGGCGTTATCTGAGAGTCCGGTTAAACAGGTTTTAATTGAAGAAAGTGTTTTAGGGTGGAAGGAATTTGAATTAGAAGTAATGAGAGATCTTGAAGACAATGTTTCTATTATTTGTTCTATAGAAAATCTAGACCCTATGGGTGTACATACTGGTGACTCTATTACGGTTGCTCCAGCCCAAACTCTTTCTGATCGTGAATACCAGATTATGAGAAATGCGGCGATTGACTGTATTAGGAAGGTAGGTGTCGAATGTGGTGGTTCTAATATTCAATTCGGAGTTTCTCCATATGACGGTAGGATGGTTATTATTGAGATGAATCCAAGAGTTTCAAGGTCTTCTGCGCTAGCGAGTAAGGCAACGGGTTTTCCAATAGCTAAAATTGCTGCAAAACTTGCAGTAGGTCTAACTCTAGATGAAATACCGAATGATATTACTAAAGAGACCCCAGCCTCGTTTGAGCCATCTATAGATTATTGTGTGGTGAAATTTCCTAGATTTAATTTTGAAAAATTTCCAGAAGTAGACCCTATTCTTGACACCCAAATGCGTTCAGTTGGGGAGGCAATGTCGATAGGAAGAACTTTTAGAGAAGCATTGATGAAGGCTATTAGGTCATTAGAGATAGATAGATATGGATTGTCAGATCCTTATGATGAGGTTTTTGATAATTTAAGTGAAGAAAAATTAAAAGAAGAAATATTAAAATCTATTTCAATTCCAAATCCTGATCGATTATGGTCAATTGCTAGAGCTTTTAGACATGGTTTTGAATTTGAGGATATTTGGAAAAACTCGACTGTTGATCCCTGGTTTTTAAATCATATTGCTTATTTAGTTGAGTTGGAAAAAAATTGTAAGATTCCTGATCTTTTAGAAGATCATGATTCGTTAAAATTACTAAAAGAAAACGGATTTTGTGATCGAGAGATAGCGGATATCAGGGGTGTTGAAGAATCGATTGTACGAACATCAAGGCATAACTTAGGTTTGAGACCTGTTTTTAAAAAAGTGGATACTTGCGCTGCAGAATTTGAGGCCTATACACCTTATCTATATTCTACGTATGACTATGAAGATGAATTAGAGGATTTGGGAGAGAATCAGTCAATAATTATTCTTGGTGGTGGCCCGAATAGAATCGGTCAAGGTATTGAGTTTGATTACTGTTGCGTTCATGGAGTTCAAGCTGTTTCGGAAGCAGGATTTAATTCTGTAATGATTAATTGTAACCCTGAAACAGTAAGTACTGATTATGACATAAGCGATCGATTGTATTTTGAACCATTAACTTTGGAAGATGTTCTTGAAATAGTCCACAGAGAGAATCCGAAAGGAGTAATTGTACAGTTTGGAGGACAAACTCCGTTAAAATTATCAAATAGTTTAGTCGAATCTAAAGTGCCTATAATAGGTACCATACCTGATAGTATAGATCTCACTGAGGATAGAGAAAGATTTAGTAAACTTCTTAAGGATTTACACCTAACTCAACCTCCTTCTGGTACTGCAACTAATTATGAGAGTGCAAAAGATATCGCGGATTCTGTTGGGTATCCCGTTCTTGTAAGGCCTAGTTATGTTCTTGGTGGAAGGGCGATGGTACTAGTTCATAATAGCGAGGAATTGTCCAAATATATGAAAGAGGCTGTAAAAGCATCTTCTGATCGTCCAGTTTTGATAGATCGCTTTCTTGAAGATTCTATAGAGGTAGATGTCGATTCTATCTCAGATGGAAATGATGTCTTGATCGCCGGTGTAATGGAACACATAGAAGAGGCAGGTATTCATAGTGGGGACTCTGCATGTTCTCTTCCGCCTTATTCTCTAGGTCCAGAAATAATAGAAGAGTTAAAAAGGCAGACTAGAATTCTTTCTAAATCTCTGGGTGTTATTGGTTTTAATAATGTTCAATTTGCTGTTCACAAGAGACAAGTTTTTGTTATAGAAGTAAATCCTAGGGCAAGCAGGACAGTTCCATTTGTGAGTAAAGTAGTAGGGACTCCGTTCGCTAAAATTGCTACAAAGGTTATCGCAGGACAGAGTCTGGAAGAACTTGGATTTAGTGCAGATCCAGTGCCAAAGTATTTCGGAGTTAAAGAAGCAGTATTTCCTTTTAAAAAATTTCCAGGTGTCGACGTTATCCTAGGTCCAGAAATGAAATCTACTGGTGAGGTTATGGGAATAGCTTCTAAATTTGGACCTGCTTTTTTGAAAGCTCAAGAAGGCGCAGGTTCTAAAATACCGAGGAAAGGGAAGGCTTTTATCTCAGTTAGAGATGAAGATAAGGCGGCAATGATTCCTGTAGCTCAATCATTACTCGAATTAGGTTTTGAGTTAGTAGCTACAGATGGTTCACATAGGGCTCTTTTGAGTAATGGTATGGATGCACAATTAGTATTTAAAGTAAAAGATGGCAAAAGACCTCATGTGGTTGATCTAATGGAAGTAGAAGAAATTCATTTTGTTCTCAACACCACATCTGATGTGCAGTCAATTAAAGATAGCAGATCCATTAGGAGGACTTCGCTTTTAAGGGATATTTTCTACTGCACTACATTATCTGCAGCGAGAGCAGCAGTTGGTTCTCTTAGAGATTTAGAAGAAAACGAAATTACAGTTTGTCCAATTCAGCTTTACCATTCAGGTAATTTTCATTAATCTATAAAACAGATAGAAAGAATTAGAAGAAGGTAATCTTATGTTGCGTTTTATTTTATATACACTTTTATTTTGGGTTATTTTTTCTTTGTTTACATCTTTTTTTAAAAAGAAAAATGGGAATGTTGTTTCAGAAGAAAATTTGCTTGAAGACGAAATGATTCCTTGCGCAAATTGTGGCGCATTTTTTCCTTTTAAAACTGCTGTAACATTTAATTTTTTTTCAAAAGAAAAGAAATTTTGCAGTAAGGAATGCATGGAATCCTTTAATAATAGTGGTGGATAGACTTTTTGTGAATTGTTCAAGGAAGTTGACATTTTTTCTCCATTGATTGAGCATGAAATGGCCCTTTAATATTTTTTTATTACAGATTGGTTTAAATATGAAAATTTTTGTTGATACTGCTAATTTAGATGAAATTAAAGAAGCTGAATCATCTGGTGTTATTGATGGAGTTACAACGAATCCTTCTCTAATAGCAAAAGAAAAAGTGGATATTAATACGCGAATAAAAGATATATGTGAAATTATAGATGGACCTGTTAGTGCAGAAGTTGTCTCTACGAAATGGGAAGATATGGTTGATGAAGGTTGTAAATTGAGTAAGATTCATCCAAATGTAGTTGTAAAGATTCCTATTGGGTATGATGGTATAAAAGCTGTGAAATCCTTAAGAGAAAAAGATATTGATACAAACGTTACCCTAATATTTAATGCTTCTCAGGCTCTATTGGCCGCAAAAGCCGGAGCATCTTATGTTAGTCCTTTTGTTGGAAGACTTGATGATATTTCACAGTCTGGATTAGAAATGACTGAATCTATAGTTGACATTTTTCACGTACATGATCTTCCTACTCAGGTTTTAGTGGCTAGTGTTAGACATCCAATTCATTTTTTAAGTGCTGCACAAATGGGTGCAGATGTAGTAACAATTCCATTTAGTTTAATTAAGCAACTTTTGAAACATCCGTTAACTGATATTGGGTTGGAAAAATTTCTATCTGATTGGAATGCAACCCAAAAATAAATTGAAATTTTAATTCGACGGGAGTATTCAATGCCAATTTATGAATTTTTATGTTCTGGTTGCAATACTGACTTTGAGAAGATATTAAGAAATTCCGATTTAGAAGGTCTCATTGAGTGTCCTGCATGTGAGTCTGGTAAAAAAGTAAAGAGAAAATTGTCTGTTTTTTCTAGCATGGCTACCAACTCTATTTCTGAAGGCAGTTCTGATTTTTCTTCATATAATTCAGGTCATTCGTGTGGCGGAGGTTGTTCTTGTTTTTAGTTTTAATAAATTTTTCTTTTTCTTCATTGATTTGTTGTACTTAAATTCAGTTTCATCAGGAAGACTCCGATGTTGCCAATCCCTTTTTCTACAGAGGAAAGAGAATACGAATTGCTAGCTCCTTATGCTTCATTTAGTTCTAGGAGCTTTGGTAGGCTATATCCCGAAGAAGAACATCCGATGAGGTCTTCATTCCAAAGAGACCGTGATCGGATTATTCATACTACTGCTTTTAGAAGATTAGAATATAAAACTCAAGTTTTTGTTAATCACGCAGGAGATCATTATAGAACTCGTCTTACGCATACAATTGAAGTGAGTCAAATCGCTCGTTCGATTGCTAGAGTTTTAAGATTGAATGAGGAATTGTCTGAAGCAATTGCACTCGCTCATGATCTTGGCCATCCTCCTTTTGGACATGCAGGAGAGGCAGTACTAAATTCTCTAATGTGTAATTATGGTGGTTTTGAACATAATTTGCAGTCACTTCGAATTGTTGAATCAATTGAGGAAAGATATCCAAATTTTCTTGGGTTAAATCTTACCTGGGAAACTAGAGAAGGAATCATCAAATATCTTGAAAAATATCATGGTCAAATGCCAAAAGGCTTAAATAACGAAATATCTCCCACTATTGAAGCTCAATTAGTTGATATGGCAGATGAAATTGCATATAACAATCATGATTTAGATGATGGGCTCTCTTCTTCTTTGTTTAGTTTTGAAGATTTGGATGATCTAGAATTATGGAGAGAGTATTTGTCTATAACTAAAGATAATTTTCCAAAAGCGAATGAGAGAATTTTGAAATATGAGACAATAAGAAGAATTATTAACGGACAAGTAACGGATCTTGTAGAATCTACAAAAAATCGTATTGAGTTTCGAAAAATAGAAAATATCTCTCATGTAAGAGATAGAGGACATAATATATGCTCATTTAGTGACTCAATGAAATTAAAAAATCAAGAATTAAAAGACTTTTTAATGGAAAAAATGTATAGGAATATAAAAATCGCAGAGTTAGAGGGTAGTGTAGAAAAAGTCTTGACTAATCTATTTGATTTTTATGTTTCTAAACCTAAAGAACTTCCTGAACGCTATTTGAAAAAAGAGAAGATAGATGGGAAGTTTCGTTTAATTTGTGATTACCTATCGGGTATGACAGATAGGTATGCACTCCAAAAATTTAGAACTCTTTTTCCAGAGGAATCTGTTTTTTCTTAATTTTTTTAGTAATTCTAGAAATTTCTCGAATGTAGGAGTATTTATTTGTCGTTAGAAAACGTACGTAATTTTTCAATTATTGCTCATATAGATCATGGCAAATCTACTTTAGCAGATCGTATTCTAGAAGTTACTGGTGCATTGACTGAAAGGGAAATGTCATCACAGGTTCTAGACTCTATGGAGTTAGAGAGAGAACGAGGGATTACGATTAAAGCTGCTACGGTACGATTGACATATAAGTCAGAAGATGGAAATGAGTATTTATTTAATTTGATAGATACACCAGGGCATGTTGACTTTTCTTATGAGGTTTCTAGAAGTTTACAGGCTTGTGAAGGAGCATTACTATTAGTGGATGCAACACAAGGAGTCCAAGCTCAAACAATAGCAAATGCTTATCTTGCATTAGAACAAGATCTCACAATAATACCCGTGATTAATAAAATAGATTTGCCTGCATCTGATCCAGAACGAGTTAAAAGCCAAATTCAAGATACAATAGGAATTGATTCTTCTGAGTGTCATCTAGTTAGTGCTAAGAATGGCACAGGCGTTCCTGAACTTCTTGAGAGTATTGTTGAAAAAATTCCGTTCCCAGATGCAAAAGTTGATGTGCCTCTTGAATCATTAATTATTGATTCATGGTTTGATTCGTATCAGGGTGCTATTCCACTTTTTAGAGTATTTAACGGAGTTATTAAAAAAGGGGATGAAATACAATTTTTCTCAAATAAGAATAAGTATAAAGTTGAAACTCTTAATGTTTATACTCCTCAACCGAAGATAGTAAATAGACTAGGACCAGGAGAAGTTGGAACTCTTACTGCTGCTATAAGAGAAGTGGGTCATGCTAGAGTAGGAGATACTATTACACTTTCTAAGTCGCCTTGTCTAAAGGCAATTCCTGGATTTGAGGAGCCAAAATCTATGGTTTTTAGTGGTTTATATCCAGCTGACAATGGAGATTATGAGGAGTTACGAACTGCCCTTGAGAAACTTAGATTAAATGATTCTGCATTTTCTTATGAGCCCGAGTCATCAGTAGCTTTAGGTTTTGGATTCCGATGTGGTTTCCTAGGATTGTTGCATATGGATGTAATAAGAGAGAGGCTAGAAAGAGAATACGATCTTACTCTTATAATTACTGCTCCAAATGTTATTTATAGAGTAGTTAGGACAGATGGGAGTTTTGAAAATATAGATAGTCCTTCAAGTCTTGTTAATATGGCAGGAATAGATAGGATAGAAGAACCGTTTATTCTTGGAACAATTATAGTTCCTTCTGAGTATGTGGGTGCAACTCTGAAACTTGCCCAAGAGAAAAGAGGGGTTCAGAGGTCGTTGCAATACATTGATACTTCAACTGTTCAGATAATTTATGAACTTCCTTTTAGTGAAATTCTTTATGATTTTTTTGATAAATTAAAGTCTTTAACGAAGGGATTTGCCAGTTTTGATTATGAGCATTTAAGTTATAAAAAGTCGAATGTATCTAGGTTAGATATTCTTCTGAATGGACAGTTGATTGATCCATTTTCTACGATCATACATAAAGACAAAGCTTATTATTACGGTCGAGCTATAGTTGCAAAGATGAAAAATTTGATTCCAAAACAGATGTTTGAAATTGTGATTCAAGCATCTCTAGGAAGTAGAGTTATTGCGAGAGAAACCATAAGAGCATTGCGCAAGGATGTCATCGCGAAATGCTATGGCGGTGATATAACAAGGAAGAGAAAATTATTAGAAAAACAAAAAGAAGGAAAAAAAAGGATGAGAAATATTGGGACGGTTGAAGTCCCACAAGAAGCTTTTATGGCGGTATTGAATTTAGATAAGGAATAAAATTGGTGTTTAGGAGTAAAAAAAAGAAAAAGAAATCTACTTTTAGAGAATATTCTGAAGCTATTCTTGTTGCACTTTTGCTTGCCTTTTTTGTGAGAGCTTTTATTGTTCAGGCATTCAAAATTCCATCAGGTTCGATGGAGAATTCTCTATTAATCGGAGATCATATTTTGGTTAGTAAAATCTCCTACTGGTTTCGAAATCCAAAAAGGGGGGATATGTTGGTTTTTCGTTTTCCTCTGGATGAGAAAAGAGATTTTATAAAAAGGGTAGTTGGTCTCCCAGGGGAGAAAATTATGATACGTCACGGAAAAGTATATGTTAACTGTCATAGTTCTTCTTATGAAACTGATTGTTCTCCCCTTTCAGAACCTTATGTAGTTTTTAAGCCACACGGTTATCCTGAGATACATGGGAAATCTTGGGGTCCAGTAACAATTCCAGAAGATCATCTTTTTGTTCTTGGAGACAATAGAAATAATAGTCAAGATGGAAGGTACTGGGGTTTACTTAAAATCGGTGAATTTACAGATTCTATTCCTATAAGAGTAGGAACTTTGAAATTTAGTGTGCCATTTCCATGTTCCATATGGAAATCTCCTTGTTGGGATTATAAAATTAGAGGTGTAGCCTTTCTCGTATATTGGTCGTGGAATGGAGATTTAGGTACGGCAAGATGGAGCCGTATAGGGAAAGTACTCAATTAGTATCAATTCTTTTTGATCAATCGTTCAAAAATTATTTTGCAATCATTTACATTGTTCCAGTAAGTCCATTCACTCCTCATGCCTATTGGATGCCAGTGTATAGGATTTGAGTGTGGACCAAATAATACGAGTGAGGGGACTCCGTAAAGAGAGGAGAGGTGACTGATTCCAGAGTCGCAGCCTAGAAAACCTTCAGCTTTAACTAAAATTCCTGCAAGAATATCCAATGAATTAACTTTAACATTAATTATTTTGGAGGGCCAATTTTTTCTGAATTCATCGCAGATAGTTTTATCTGCAACTCCCTCTATAAGCGCGACCTTTAGATTGTAAGAATCTACTATCTCTTTTGCGATTTTTATTATCTTCTTTATTGGAGCACATTTTTTTTTAGAACCACTTCCCGGATGTAATGCAAGATAAGGTGAATTTAATCTTAATTTTTTTCTCGCACTCGCAGACGAAATTGAAGTTTCTTTTGAGATAGATAATTTTATAGGTTTATCATTTTTATTTTTTTTATGTTTCAGTTGTTTGAAAACTCTTTCTAACCATTTTGATACATGTATGTTACTACTTTCTGGTGGGAAAGGAGATTCTATTGCAAAATCTTGAATGCCGGTTTTTTTTAAACGGTTTTTTATTATCTGATTTTTATCTTTTTTAAAAATAATCACGGTATCATATTTTTGAAGTTCTCCTGTTATAGCGTCTTGAATAGAATAAGGAGTATCAAGAAGATGGTATGGTACTCTGGTAGCATCTATAATTTCTGATATTAGGCCAGATTTAAGGAGTGGTAATGCATAATTAGGGATTGTCCCCATGCTTATTCTTGGTTCTTTATAACAACTTTTGAGATGCACTAGTAGATTGCTAGTTAAAAGCGTGTCTCCAATTGCGCCAACTCTATGTAAATAGATTGAGTGTTTATTTTTCATCATTTTTTTTTATAATCATTTTCAACAGAATCGCGAAATCTTCCGCAGTTAGAACTTCAGCTCTTAAGTTTTTTGCAATGTCTACAGATTCTAATAATTCTTCAAAATTAAGGTTTGTCAAAAATGACAAGTTGGAGTTTTTTAAATTGTTTAACAAAGTTTTTCTTCTATGTGCAAACGAAGCCTTGATAAGTTTGAAGTAAATGTCTTCATAATTAGAAATTTTTACTAGAGGTGTTTTTCTAGGTTTAAGGCGAATGATTGCAGATTCTACTTTTGGAGGAGGTGAAAACATCTCAGGGGGAACGACCTTGAGAAGTTTGTTTTCGAATCTATGTTGTGTCCATAGTGTTAAACTCCCATATTCTTTTCCTCCTGGTTTTGCGGTTATGCGATTCGCAACTTCAAGTTGCACCATTACTACAATTAGATTGAAGACCTCGGGGTATTTGCATACTTCAGAAATAATTTTTGTACCGATTTGATAAGGCAAATTTGAGATAATTTTGGTTGGAGTTGAGAAATCTTTGAAGTTTAATTTTGTAGCATCTCCACTAACAATTTCTAAATTAGGCCACCGGTCTTCTAGCTTTTTCAGATTTGGAATTAATTTATTGTCTATTTCTATAGCTTTAACTTTTGCCCCTGTCTGTATAAGTTTTTTTGTTAGAGCTCCTTCTCCGGCACCTATTTCAAGGATTTTTTCTTCTTGCTTAACATCTCCAAAATAACATATTTCATGTAAAAGAGATTCGTCATTTAAAAAATGTTGTCCAAGTTTTTTAATTGTTTTTTTATACATGAGTTGCAGATTGCAGATTTACAAATATAAAATCAAGTACATTTTTTATGTCAATTTTGATTTAGCCTGTTGATTTTTGTGTACTTGCTTTTTAGTATCAGTTTTGTTTTTTATTTTCGATGTCAATAATTTTTTAAAAATTAATTTCTTGTCTGTTTGGATAATGTAAAGGGGAGTTATAAATGGCGATAAAATTTGACAAATTAACTGCACCAAAGGAAGGAACTCGGATAACCTATAAAGGCAATAAATTGCAGATGCCTGATGATCCTATTGTTTGTTATGTTCGAGGTGATGGTATTGGAGTTGATATAACTCCAGTTATGAAGGATGTTGTTGATGCTGCTGTAGAGAAAGCTTTTAAAGGTAAAAAACGTATTGAATGGTTCAGGGTTTTTGCAGGAGAAGATGCAGAGGAAATGTATGGAGAATTAATGCCTGAAGAAACAATGCAAGCAATTCGACATTACTATTTTGCAATTAAAGGCCCGCTTTATACTCCTATTGGAGGTGGATTCAGGAGTTTAAATGTAGCTTTCCGTCAGATAAATGATTTGTACGCATGTGTTAGACCTGTTTTATGGTATCCAGGAGTACCCTCTCCAGTGGTCAATCCAAGTCACGTTAATATGTGTATTTTTAGAGAAAATACAGAGGATGTTTACGCAGGTTTGGAATGGGAACTTAATTCTAAAGGTGCAAAGAAAGTTATCAATTTTTTGAATAAAGAGATGGGATGTTCTGTTCGTAAGGATAGTGGTATAGGTGTTAAACCAATTTCTGTTTATGGAAGCGAAAGAATTGTTAAAAAAGCAATCGAATATGCAATTCTTAACAAGAAGAAATATTTTTGTTTAGTACATAAAGGTAACGTTCAAAAATATACGGAGGGTTCTTTTAAAGATTGGGGCTATGCTTTCTTGAAAAGAAAATATAGAAAATACATCGTTACTGAAGAAGAGTTATGGAGCAAAAAATATAACGGAAAGCTTCCAAAGGGTAAAATTCTTGTAAACGATAGAATCGCTGATAATATCTTCCAGCAAGTACTTACAAGACCAAAAGAGTATGAGGTTCTCTGTTGTACTAATCTTAACGGTGATTATCTATCTGATGCTGTTGCGGCTCAAGTTGGAGGTCTTGGAATGGCTCCGGGTGCTAATATTGGAGATAAAATTCATTTCTTCGAACCAACACATGGAACTGCTCCAAAATATGCTGGTAAAGATATGGTTAATCCGTCTAGTTTGATTTTGTCTGCAGTAATGATGTTAGGATATATGGGTTGGCAGAAAGCAGCTGATTTAGTTGTTTCTGGAACAACTAAGGCTATAGGAAAGAAAACAGTAACATATGATCTTCATAGACAAATGAAAGGCGCTAAAAAAGTGTCTTGTTCTGATTTCGGTAAGGCTATTATAAAAAATATGTAAAAAGATTCTTAAGGAGATGAGATGTCGATAGGAAGACCAAAAATAACAATTGTTGGTGCTGGAAATGTTGGAGCTACAGCTGCCCATTGGGCTGCTTCCCATGAGTTGGGCGATATTGTTCTTGTAGATATTGTAGATGGTATTCCTCAGGGAAAAGCACTAGATTTGTTTGAAAGTTCTCCGGTTGAGGGATTTGATACTACAATAGTGGGAACTAACGATTATGCTGATACTAAGGATTCTGACGTTGTTGTTGTAACTGCTGGGATTGCTAGAAAACCAGGAATGAGTAGAGATGATTTAATTTCGACCAATGCTAATATTGTAGGTTCAGTAACAGATTCTATTGTAGAACAATCTCCAAACTGTTTCTTGATTATTGTCTCAAATCCACTTGATGTCATGGTTACTGTAGCTCATAGACACTGTAAATTCCCTAGAGAAAGAATTATGGGAATGGCTGGTATTCTAGATAGTGCACGATTTCGTTCTTTTATAGCTATGGAACTAAATGTATCTGTTGAGGATGTGCATGCCTTGGTTCTAGGTGGTCATGGAGACAGTATGGTTCCTTTGCCTAGGTATAGCACAGTAGCTGGAGTGCCAATTACTAAATTAATGGATGAAAGTAGAATTGAAGAGTTAGTGCAAAGGACAAGAGATGGTGGTGCAGAAATAGTTGAATATTTAAAGACAGGTAGCGCTTTTTATGCACCAGGAGCTTCGATAGTTGAGATGGTTGAAGCTATTTTGAAGGATAAAAAAAGAATTCTTCCTTGTGCGGCATTGCTTGAAGGAGAGTATGGACAGAAAGATATTTTCATGGGTGTACCTATAAAGTTAGGAGCAGGTGGAGTAGAGGAAATCATTGAACTCGACTTAGAACCACATGAGATAAAGCAGTTTGAAAAATCTGCAGATCATGTCCGGGAGTTGACCTCTTCACTGTAGTTTTTTTATTAACCCTGATAAGGGAGAAGATTTATGAATATACATGAATATCAGGGCAAGGAACTTCTTGCGAAATTTGGTGTTTCGGTTCCGAAAGGAGGAGTGGCAAGTACTCCAGAAGAAGCAGCTGAAATAGCAAAAGAACTTACTGGAAAAGTTGTTGTTAAAGCTCAAATACATGCCGGGGGTCGTGGTAAGGGTGGTGGCGTGAAGTTAGTTGATAATGTTTCCGAGGCAAAACAGACTGCGTCAGAAATATTAGGGATGAATCTTGTTACTCATCAAACAGGCCCAGAAGGAAGACTTGTTAAAAAAGTTTGGGTAGAAGAAGCAAGCGATATATCTAGAGAGCTATACCTTGGAATTGTTTTAGATAGGTCTACGGGTCTGCCTACTATTATGGCTAGTACTGAGGGTGGGATGGATATCGAAGAAGTTGCTGAAAAATTTCCCGAAAAACTTCTAAAAATACCTGTGGATCCTTTGTTAGGTATTTGGCCATCGTCTGCGAGAAAGATAGCTTATAGTTTAGGTTTGCCTGATAATTTAATTAAAGATGGTGTACGTTTTATTACCAATCTTTATAAATTCTATGAAGAAATGGATGCTTCTTTAGTAGAAATCAATCCATTAGTTCAAACAAAAGATGATCGTCTTTTGGCTCTAGATGCAAAAGTGAATTTTGATGATAATGCACTTTCAAGACATGAAGATGTAAAAGAAATGAGAGATACTGATGAAGAGGATCCTTTAGAAGTAAAAGCATCTTCTTTTAATTTGAATTATATAAAATTAGATGGTGAAGTTGGTTGTATGGTCAATGGTGCCGGACTTGCAATGGCAACAATGGATATTATCAAGTTAGCAGGTTCATCTCCTGCAAATTTCTTAGATGTAGGTGGTGGTGCTAGTCGTGAGATGGTGGAAAATGCTTTTAGAATTCTTATGGATGATCAGGCAGTTAGAGCGGTATTTATAAATGTTTTTGGTGGTATTTTGCGTTGCGATATACTTGCTCAAGGTGTAGTGGATGCTGTCAAAAGCGTGAATGTTAATGTCCCAGTTATTATAAGGATGGAAGGCACTAATGTAGAAGAAGGCAGAAATATCCTCGAGTCCTCGGGTCTGGATTTTAAAGTGGGGAATGGAATGGCAGACGCTGCTCAAAAAGTAGTAGAAGCTCTTAAAAATTAAGGGGTGTAATAGTGAGTATTTTAATTGACAAAGAAACCCGTGTTGTAGTGCAAGGGATTACAGGGCGTGAAGGCGGTTATCATGCAAAACAATGTATGAATTACAGTAAAGAATATGCTTCTGGTGGGGGAAATGTTGTTTCCGGAGTTACACCAGGAAAGGGTGGTGAAATTTTTGAAGGAACTCCCGTTTTTAATACAGTTGGCCAAGCAGTTTCTGAGACTGGAGCAAACGCTTCTTTGATTTTTGTTCCGCCTACATTTGCTGCAGATGCAATACTAGAAGCTATAGATGCAGAATTGCCTTTGGTTATTTGTATCACTGAGGGTATCCCAGTGAAAGATATGATGTATGTGAAAAGATATTTGAATGATAAAGATACTATATTAATTGGTCCGAATTGTCCCGGAGTTATTACTCCAGGAGAATGCAAAATGGGTATTATGCCTGGACATATACATAAACAAGGATCTATAGGAGTTATATCAAAAAGTGGGACACTAACATACGAAGTTGTGTCTCAGCTTACTGAACAAGGTTTGGGCCAAAGTACTTGTGTGGGTATAGGGGGCGATCCAATAATAGGAACTATGTATGTTGAACTTCTTACTCTTTTTGAGGAAGATGATGATACTGAAGCTATAATAATGATAGGTGAAATAGGAGGAACTGCAGAACCGGATGCAGCCTTATGGGCTAAAGAAAATATTACGAAGCCAATGGTAGGATTTATAGCCGGACAAACAGCTCCTCCAGGCAGGAGAATGGGTCATGCTGGTGCAATTATTTCTGGGGGTGAGGGAACTGCACAAGAGAAAATGAAAATAATGTCAGAATCAGGTATACATGTAACTGAGAGTCCTGCTGAGATGGGACTCACGATGGCAAAAGTTTTAGGAGTTTAATATTAAGAATTTTGGAGATTTATAATGCAAAAAACATTTGCGATGATCAAACCAGATGCTGTAGAGAGGAATCTTATTGGAAAAATTCTTTCTAGGATTGAAGAGGAAGGATTCAGTATTTTGGGATTAAAATTAGTAGAAATGAGTAAAAAACAGGCCCAGGGATTCTATGCTGTCCATTCTGAACGACCCTTTTTTGATGATCTCACAACTTACATGTCTTCCGGAAAGACAGTTGTAATGGCTCTTGAAAGGGAAGATGCAATTTTACATTGGCGGAATGTTATGGGTTCTACTAATCCAGATGAAGCTGATGAAGGAACAATAAGAAAAGAATTCGGAGAAAGTATAGAACGTAATTCTACTCATGGTTCGGATGCAGTTGAAACGGCTTCTGAGGAAATATCGTATTGGTTTTCAGGTATAGAGGTTTAATAATTACCTTGTAAGATGTGAGGTGTTTACAATTGAAAAAATTAGAAAAAAAAATTGCTATAGTAACTGGAGCTGGTCAAGGCATCGGAAAGTCGATAGCAAGTGCTTTAGCTAAAAATGGCGCTACAGTTGTTTTAGCTTCTAGGAGTATAGAGAATCTTAAAGTTACGGCATCTGAACTTAACTCTAATTCATTGATAGTTCAGACAGACGTTAGTAATGAAAATTCTGTAATAAATTTAGTAGAAACTGTAAAAAAGGAACTAGGATCTGTTGATATTCTTGTTAATAATTCAGGAGTTGCTGGACCAACAAAACGATGTGAAGATATAACCTTGGAGGAATGGGAAGAGTGTTTTTCTGTGAATATGACAGGAATGTTCTTAGTTTCAAAATATGTGATTCCTCTAATGAAAGAAAAAAGTTACGGTCGTATAATTAATGTTAGTTCTATGAGTGGTAAACGACCACTTCCCAATAGGACACCATATACTTCGTCTAAAATGGCAGTTATAGGATTCACAAGAACCCTTGCTTTTGAATTGGGAGAATTTGGAATAACAGTTAATTCTATATGTCCAGGTGCTACAGCTGGACCACGTATTGACAGTGTAATTCAAAATATGTCAGAAAGTTTCGATATTACATTTGATGAAGCCAAAAAGACTTTTACTGATCCTGCTGCACTTAAGACTCTTGTTACGCCAGAAGATCATGCTGCACTTTGTGTCTTTTTAGCATCTGAAGATGCTATACGTATGACAGGACAAGACCTTAATCTTACAGGTGGGCTGATTTGGTATTGATTTGAATATTTCGTATTTTCTTGATTTTTACTCCCATAATTTTCTTGCCGGTTCTTCTGAGAGTTTTTGATGCTGTCTAAAAAAAAGATTAGTGTTCGAGGTGCTAGAGAACACAATCTAAAAAATCTTGATTTAGAGATTCCAAGAGATCAACTTGTTGTATTCACGGGTTTAAGTGGTTCTGGAAAGAGCAGTTTAGCTTTTGATACAATTTATGCAGAGGGACAACGCCGTTATATCGAATCACTTTCCGCTTATGCTAGGCAATTTATTGATCAATTAGATAGACCAGATGTAGACTTGATAGAAGGTTTATCCCCAACTATTTCTATAGATCAGAAAACAGTTAGTAACAATCCTCGTTCTACTGTAGGGACTGTTACAGGTATTTATGATCACCTCAGACTGCTTTATGCAAAAGTAGGGATTCCTCATTGTCCTAGTTGTAGTCGGTCATTGAATGCTATGAGTATAGAGAAGATGGTTGAAAGAGCTATGAAATTTAAAAATGGTTCAAATCTCCTGATTTTATCTCCTATTGTAAGAGGGAGAAAAGGGATATATCAAAAAGAATTTGATGAATTAGAAAAAAAAGGGTTTACTCAGGTACGGGTAGATGGATTTTTCCATAAACTTTCCGATGAAATTCAACTGAATAGAAATCAGAGTCACGATATTGAAGTTGTGATTGATAGAATAGTCATTAGGAAAGGTTCAGAATCAAGATTGATTTCATCCATAGAAACAGCTTGTTCTCTCTCTAAGGGACTCATATTGTTTTTAGTCGATATGGAAAAAGAATTCTTATTGAGTGAATCTTTTGGATGTCCTGAATGTGGAATTACTATCCCAGAAATGGAACCTCGGATGTTTTCATTTAATAGTCCGCAAGGGGCATGCGAAAATTGCAAAGGTTTAGGAACTGAATTTAAAATGGACCCTTATAAGATAGTCCCTGATACAACAAAAACTATAATTGATGGAGCTATAATCCCTTTCGCTGATAAAAATAATCTACTTTCATCCTCTTTAGACGCTTTCATAGAAAATTATGAAATAGAAAATGACATTCCATTTAGTCACATTAGTGAGAAGAAAAAAAATCTTTTGTTTTATGGTTCTAAGGAAGAAAAAATTAGAATTACTCATAAAACTTCAAAAAGAACTGTTAGGAGAAAAAGAAAGTTTCTTGGAATTTTTGAAGAATTATTAATTTTATACGATAAAACGAGTAGTGAAAAAACTCGTTCTGACTTAGAGAAATTCATGAGTGTTTTTTCTTGCGAGACATGTTCGGGTGGAAGATTGAAAAAAGAGAGTTTAGCAGTAACTTTTGAAGAAAAAACATTGAAGGAAATGGTTCAACTGCCTATAGGTAAATTGATAACTTTTTTTGAGACACTTCCGAAAAAAGTAAAAAATGACTTTGTTACTGGCCGAATAATTAAAGAAATTGAGGGGAGATTAGGATTTATTGATTCTGTAGGACTTGGATATCTTACTTTAGATCGTTCTACAAAAACACTTTCTGGTGGAGAAGGTCAAAGAATTAGATTAGCTAGTCAGGTTGGAGTTAATTTGTCTGGAGTATTGTATGTTTTAGATGAACCTAGCATAGGATTGCATCCTAGAGATAATCATCGTCTCCTATCTACACTCACAAAATTACGAGATATGGGAAATTCAATAATAGTTGTAGAACATGATAGAGATACTATACAGAATGCAGACTATGTAGTGGATATGGGACCAGGTGCAGGAGAAAATGGAGGGCATATAGTTTCTGCAGGTAGTCCAAAGGAAATTGCAACTTCAGATACCATAACAGGGAAGTATCTTTCTGGTCGACTTAATATACCAATTTCTAAATCCAACAATATTAAAACTAATCATTTTATTAAAATCACAGGAGCTGCAGAGAATAATCTTAAAGAAATAGACGTATCTTTTCCTTTAGGAGTTCTCAATTGTGTGACGGGCGTTAGTGGGAGTGGTAAAAGTACATTGATTGACAATATACTTTTTCGAGCACTATCGAAGAAGTTTTATAATTCGAGTGTTTCACCAGGTAAATTCAAAAATATCGAAGGTACTGAAAATATCGATAAAGTTGTGAATATAGATCAGTCTCCAATTGGAAGAACTCCGAGGAGTAACCCTGCTACTTATACCGGTATTTTTACTCTAATTAGACAAATATTTTCCAAGACCATAGATTCCTTAAGTCGGGGATACAAAAGCGGAAGATTTAGTTTTAATGTTAGGGGTGGTAGATGTGAAGCATGTGAAGGCGGTGGTTTTTTAAAAGTTGAGATGCATTTTCTACCTGATATATATATTAAATGTACTGATTGTTTAGGGAGAAGATTTAATCAAGAAACTTTACAAATTCGATATAAAGGTGTTTCAATCTCAGATGTCCTTAATATGACCGTACGAGAAGCATATGATGTATTTGAAAATATAAAATTAATTAGGGAGAAACTATCTACTTTACTTGATGTAGGCCTAGGTTATATTAGGCTTGGACAATCTGCTACTACTTTTAGTGGTGGAGAGGCACAAAGAATTAAGCTTGCAAAAGAGTTATCAAAGAAAGGAACTGGAAAAACTCTTTATATCTTAGATGAGCCTACCACAGGATTACATTTTTCTGATGTAGAGAAACTCTTGGGAGTTTTGCGATTATTAGTTGAACAAGGAAATACAGTGGTTATTATAGAACATAATATGGATGTGATCCGTTTCTCAGATCATGTTGTTGATCTAGGTCCTGAGGGTGGAGAAGAGGGAGGATTTGTAGTTGCTGAAGGGTCTCCTGATGAAATTGCTCTTGTAGAGAACTCGTCCACGGGTAGTTTGTTGCGGTCTCATTTTTAATTCAAGCAAAGAAAATGTCTTCTATAAAAAGATTTGCTATTGAAATTGAATATGACGGGACTAATTTTATGGGTTGGCAGGATCAACCCGATCAAAGGACAGTGCAGTCTGAGATTGAAAGTGCTCTTAAAAAAATTTCTGGAAAATTGACTAGAATCATTGGTTCAGGAAGGACAGACTCAGGCGTCCATGCCTTAGCGCAAGTTGCCCATTTCGAAATTGAGAGAGATATTTTACCTGATAAAATACGTTTAGCTCTTAATTCTATTCTCAATAAAGATGTTGTGATTTTACAGTGTGTAGAAGTAGGAGATAATTTTCATGCACAACATGATACAGAGAGTAAAACTTATGAATATAGAATTTTAAATCGACGCGCAGAAAGCGCTTTGAGGCAACTACGAACTTGGCATATTAGAAGTGAATTAGATATAAATTTGATGAGGGAAGCTTCTAACTATCTAATTGGCAAAATAGATTTCACAAGTTTTTGTAGAAAAAAAAGCATCACTCCGTGTAATTTAAGGACTGTAAGTTCTTTGAATATTGAAAGAAAAATTGATGAAATAATTTTGCAAATTACAGCTGATGGTTTTTTAAGACATATGGTTAGGAATATTGTAGGAACTTTAGTCGAGGTTGGAACAGGAGCGCGTTCTGCTAGAAATATTCCTATTTTAATTAAATCAAAAGATAGGAGATTGGCCGGTCCAACGGCACCTCCCCATGGTCTTTCATTGATCAATGTAGATTATGGTAAAGATATTTTTAAGGAATGAACTCATGAATTGAAATTGAAATGAGTTGACTGCTTCTGTTTCAATTAGTTATCTTCGTTCCTTAACTCTATGTTTAAATTCTTTCATTTTCCTTTTTGCTTGGAGTTTATATAGATGCAAGAATATTTTCCTGATCTAGAGAATTTTTTGGAGTTGTCAAAAATGGGTAATGTTGTACCTGTTTTTAAAGAGATTCCTGCGCTTACAGAGAATCCTGTGTCAGCGTATCTGAAAATTAAGGAAGGGAAATATTCATTCTTATTTGAAAGTGTTGAGGGTGGAGAGAAATGGGCTAGATATTCTTTTTTTGGAAATGACCCATTAGTCATCCTGAAGAGTAAGAAAAATGAAATGCAAGTAATTCGAGGTGAGAAAAGAGATAGTTTTAATGTATCAGATCCATTTGAATTCATGAAAAAATTCATGTCGAGTTATAATCCTGTAAGAATTGAAGGACTTCCGCGTTTTTGTGGTGGCGCAGTAGGATATATCTCTTATGACGCAATACGTTTCGTCGAAACACTCCCAGATATATCGAACGATGATCTAGATTTGCCTGAACTATTTTTTATGTTAACTCGTTCTATGGTTATATTTGATAATTTAAATAATTCTCTAAAAATTGTTTCTAATGCTTTTCTAAATGATGAAAGTAAAGATCCTTATGAAGAAGCGCTTAATTCGATTGATAAATTAGTTGATCGACTTACTGAAAGAAAATCATTTATCGTCAATTTCAAAGAAAATGAAAGTTTTGGGAAAGGCGATGAATTGAATTTAGAGCAAGAGTTTTCATCTTCTTTTACTTCGACGCATTTCAAGAATTCTGTGATTAAAATTGTAGAGTTGATTAATGAAGGCGAAGCTATTCAGGTAGTTCTTTCACAACGTCTTGAAAGGGAACTGCATGTGGATCCTTTTGCTCTTTATTGTTCACTTCGCAAAGTCAATCCTTCTCCTTACATGTTTTTCTTGAGACTTGACGAAATCATACTAGTGGGAGCTTCCCCCGAGGTTCTAGTTAGATTGGAGGAAGATACTGTCGAAGTACGTCCGATTGCAGGAACGAGGAAAAGAGGTAAGAATGAAGTTGAAGATCTTGAATTAGAAAAAGAACTTCTTGCTGATGAAAAGGAAATTGCTGAGCATATAATGTTACTTGATCTTGGGAGAAATGATATTGGAAGAATCTGTAGACCTGGAACGGTTAATGTAACAGAAAAAATGGTCATCGAACGTTATAGTCATGTTATGCATATTGTTAGTAATGTCTCTGGGAAACTTATTGATGATAAGGATGCTTTTGACGTAATTCGTGCTACTTTTCCGGCTGGAACCGTATCGGGAGCTCCAAAGGTAAGAGCTATGGAAATTATAGAAGAAATAGAGCCCGTTAGAAGGGGGCCATATGCAGGTGCAGTCGGTTATTTTGGATTTGATGGTAATATGGATACTTGTATTGCAATCAGAACGGTTTATATAAAGGATGAAAGAATATATTTGCAAGTAGGCGCAGGTATTGTTTCCGACTCTGAACCAAATTTTGAGTTTGATGAAACTATCAATAAGGCTAAAGGAATGTTGCGGGCAATACAGGTTGCTAGAGATACTTCAGTTGTAGAAAAAAATGAGGGAAAGTAAGTGTCAAAGATTTTAATGATAGATAACTATGATTCATTTACTTATAACTTGTTTCAGTATTTTTCTGAATTAGGTTCAAGTGTGGAAGTTTGGAGAAATGACTCTTTTGAACTTGATGATATTAAAGGTTTTGATCCGGATTTAATTGTAATTTCTCCGGGCCCAAGTAGGCCTGAAAAAGCGGGCCTTTCTATGGAAGTAGTGCAAACTTTTGCTGATACGTACCCTATCCTTGGAGTTTGTCTTGGACATCAAGTAATAGGAGCAGTTTTTGGTGCCAGAGTAATACGTGCAGAAAGAATTATGCATGGGAAGACCTCTCAAGTTTTTCACAATGAAAAGAATTTGTTTAGAGGAGTTTCAAATCCTGTGACTGCAACTCGATATCACAGTTTAATAATAGAAAATGAAAATTTGCCTGATAAAATATCTGTTTGTGCAAAAACGGATCAAGATGAAATTATGGGAATTCATGTAAAAGATACATTAGTTTTTGGAGTGCAGTTTCATCCAGAATCTATTTTGTCAGTTGATGGGAAACTTCTTCTTAGAAATGCAATAGAACTAAGTAGTACTTGAGAGATTTTTCGTCAGTTATTTTTATTAAGGGAAGATTTTTATGATAGAAAAAGCGATTGGTAAATTGGTTGAAAGTATTCATCTTACCTCTGATGAAGCAGAAGAAGTGATGGATCAAATTATGAATGGAGATGCGACAGAAGCCCAGATCGGAGCATATCTTGTTGCACTGAGAATGCTTGGAGAATCTCCAGAAGAGATAGTTGGAAGTGTTCGTTCTATGCGAAGTAAGTCTACTAAAATAATAAGTAGTCACCCTAATATATTAGATGTTGTTGGGACAGGAGGTGACGGTACTAATACTTTCAATATTAGTACTACTAGTGCTTTGATTGTTTCTGCTACTGGACAAGTAGTAGCCAAACACGGAAATCGTTCTGTGTCTAGTAATTCAGGTGCTGCAGATGTGTTAAAAGAATTAGGAGTGAATATAGAGATATCTCCTGAAAAAATAGGGAATTGTTTAGATGAGGTAGGTATTGCTTTTCTCTTTGCTCCACTTTTACATGGTGCTATGAAACATGCAATTGGCCCAAGAAGAGAATTGGCTATGAGAAGTATCTTCAATGTTATGGGTCCTCTTACTAATCCAGCAAATGCGGAGACTTTGCTGGTTGGAGTTTATTCAGAAATGCTTACAGAGTTGATAGCCGATGTTTTATCAAAGCTAGATTGTAAAAGAGCATTGGTTGTTCATGGTTTAGATGGAATGGATGAAATTACTCTTTGTACTTCCACAAAGGTTTCAGAATGGAATGGAAAAGAAATTAATACTTACACAATCAGTCCTGAAGATTTTGGTCTTCAAAAAGCAGAAAGTGTAGAATTATTAGGTGGAGATCCAAAAGAAAATGCACAAATTACTAGAAGAATACTTGATGGAGAAAAAGGAGCGAAAAGGGATATTGTTTTAATGAATGTATCGGCAGCTCTATTAGTTTCTGGAAATGTAGATAATTTCTTAGATGGAGTTAATCTTGCGGCAGAAACTATAGATAATGGAGATGCTAGCAAAAAATTAGATCAACTAATTGAGGTAACTAATTCGTGATACTTTCGACAAAAACTATTCTTGATGAACTAGTAGAGGGAGTTGGAGAGGATCTTGCTTTAAGTAAATCTCAAGTAAATGAGGCAGAACTTCGTAAGTCTTTAGGTGATTTGCCATCTACTCTTAGTATGAGGGACGCATTAAAAATTTCCTCAACAAGAGTAACTCGGAAAAGCCAACGAATTAAAGTGATTGCAGAAGTGAAAAAGGCTTCACCTTCCAAGGGACTTCTCGTAGAAGAATTTTCTCCCTCTAAAATTTCCACTATATATGAAGAAGCAGGAGCTTCTGCTGTCTCAGTTCTTACTGAAAAAAGAAAATTCTTAGGCAGCCTTTCAGATCTTTCAGAAGTTTCCTCTACCGTGAATATTCCCGTTATGAGAAAAGAATTTATTTTTGATCCCTATCAAATATTTGAAGCTAGAGCATCTGGCGCAGATGCGATTTTGTTGATTGCAACAATTTTAGAAACTAATCTGCTAGCTGACCTTCGATTGTTAGCAGAAGAATACGGTATGGATTCCCTCGTGGAAGTTTATTCAGAGAAAGATTTAGATAGAGCATTAGAAGCAGGGGCAAAGATAATTGGCGTTAATAATAGAGATCTGAAAACTTTCAAAGTAGATATAGGAAATACTTTGAAAATATTTTCTAATATTTCGCCTTCTGATAAGAAAGATTTTATTCTGGTTTCTGAAAGTGGTATTAATAACTGGTCAGATGTGGAACCTCTTGCTAAAGCCGGTATTGATGCAATTCTCGTAGGAGAATCTCTTATGAAATCCTCCTCACCAAAGAATTTGATTAAAGAATTACGTGGAGAGTAATTTCTAAAAAAGGATTGATTTTTGAAAAAGACAATTGCAGGTCATGAGAATTCATTTATAGTAAGTTATTTAGGACCTGAAGCGACTTTTACACATGAGGCCGCTTTAAGTTTTTTTTCATTAGAAAAAGACGCTATATATAAACCTGAAAATGATATCTCTTCCGTATTTCAGAGTGTAGAAAAAAATGAATCTTTCTATGGGATTGTTCCAATTGAAAACGCATTAGAAGGTACTGTTAATATTACTTTGGATTTGCTTATTGAATCTTCAGTTTTAGTTGTTGGTGAAATCTATCTTCCAGTAGATATTCATCTGCTTTCAAAATCAAGTAGTTTAGAGGGTATTGAAAAAGTACTTAGTCATCCTCATGCTATCGCACAGTGTAGAAATTGGTTTTTGAAAAACGCACCACATATAACATTTGAAGAGGTAAGTAGTACTTCTCTTGCAGCAAAGAATTGTTCTAAAGACTCTACTATTGGGGCTCTCAGCAGTCCAATTGCTGCTAATGTTTATAATTTAAATGTGATTGAAGAGAAACTTGATACTTCGGCGAGCAATTCCACTCGTTTTTTTATAATTGGAAAAAAAGAAAATCAAAAAGAAAAAGATTCTAAGACAAGTCTCTTGTTTGTTTTAAAAAATCGACCAGGCGCTTTGTACAGATTTCTAAAGCCTATTGCTCAAAGGGGTTTGAATTTAACAAAAATAGAATCGAGACCATCGAAAAAACAAGCATGGGATTACGTTTTTTTTGTTGATATAGAAGGACATTCTGAAGATGCCATTTTAAGAGAAACAATTAATGAATTGAAGAATGAAGTAAGTTTTTTTCGTATTTTAGGTTCGTACCGAAAGGATAATTTTATAGCTTGAACTAAGACTAGGAGATTTTTTTTTGGGATTAAAATCAAGGTCGTCAAATTGTGTTGAAGATATTATCGTATATCTTCCTGGAAAGCCTGTAGAGGAATTAGAAAGGGAACTTGGGTTAAAGGAAACTATAAAGCTAGCTTCAAATGAAAATCCTTTGGGTCCATCGCCTCTCGCAGTTGAAGCAATAAAAAAAGGATTCTCTGATCTGAATCGTTATCCTGATGGGAGTGGTTTTTATCTGAAAAAAGCACTTTCAGAATTCCATAGTTTGAATGATGAAAATTTTATTTTAGGAAATGGCACGAATGAAGTTCTAGAGATTATTGCTCATGCATTTCTTGATCCAACTGATTCTGTTGTGTTTTCTGAAGGTGCTTTTGTCGTATATCAAATTGTTTCACAATTAAGTTGTAGTAAAATGAGTATTTCTCCAATGAAAAATTACACACATGATCTTGAAGATATTTCAAAAAGAGTGAATGAAAAAACAAAGATAATTTTTCTGGCAAATCCTAACAACCCAACTGGGACATCTTTTGGAGAACTTGAACTACTCAAGTTGTTGGAAGAAGTACCGAAAAATATTCTGGTTGTAGTAGATGAAGCATATTGTCATTTTGTTACAGATGAAAATTATCCAAAGACCTTAGATTTAATGCAGGAATATCATAATTTGATTGTTCTTAGAACATTTTCTAAAGTTTATGGTTTGGCAGCATTAAGGATAGGTTATGGAATTGCACATCATGAAATAATTTCTATACTTAGTAAAGTTCGAGAGCCGTTTAATGTCAATTCACTCGCATTGCTAGCTGCAGAGGATGCCCTTAAAGACGATGCGCATGTAGAAAGGTCTGTCGCGTCTAATTTGGAAGGTCGAGACTTTTTGGTTCGAGAATTAACTTCTCTTGGCATTCCTTTTGTGCCAACGCAAGGAAATTTCATGATGGTTGATGTTTCTGATGGAAGTCTTGTATATGATCTTCTTTTAAAGAGAGGTGTAATAGTAAGACCTGTTGCTGGGTACGGTTTTCCATCACATATTAGAGTTTCGATTGGTACCTTAGAAGAAAATCGAAGATTCGTAAAAGACTTAAAGGAAGTTCTTAAATGACTCAACTTTTTGAACAAATGACAATAGTTGGAGTAGGTCTGATTGGCGGTTCAATGGCTAGAAAAGCTAGGGATGAAGGTATAGTTAAAAAATTTATTGGGTTTGGTCGTACAAAAGAAAATTTAGAGAATGCGGTTTCACTAGGTGTAATAGACCGTTATGAATCAGATATTTTTAAAGCTGTTCAAGGTTCGGATTTAGTCGTGATCGCTACCCCAGTAGAAAAATCTATTAATATTTTATCTGATCTTTTGCCAAAACTTGATTCTGAAACAATTATAACTGACGTGGGAAGTGTGAAAGGGAAGATAGTAGATATTTTTCGAGGAAGTGAAAATATAAATGCCGAGTTTATAGGTGGACACCCTATTGCGGGCACAGAATCTTCTGGTGTAGAAGCTAGCTTCTCCAGTTTATTTGAGGATCATGTAACGATTCTCACGCCAATTGAAAGAAATTCTAATAGTTCTATAGAAAAGTTAAAAAATTTTTGGGTTAGTCTAGGTGCCAGAGTGGAATTCTTAGATCCAGAAAAACATGATCGGATCCTTTCGGATATTAGCCATTTGCCTCATGTTGTTGCATATGCATTGGTAAATGCAATTTTAAATGGAGATGGTATTTCTTATGCTGCCGGAGGATTTAAAGATTTTACACGTATTGCATCAAGTAGTCCGGAAATGTGGAGTGAAATTTGTATTCAAAATAGGAAAGCTATATTAGATTCAATTAATGAATTTAGGATTCATTTGAATTCTATATATGAGTCTATCGAAAATGCTGATGAAGAATCTCTTCAAAAAATATTCCTGAATTCTAAAAATGGTAGAGACTCTTGGATAAATTCGAAGGGGCAGAAATAATGAAGGGTTCTGTTAATGGAGGTGCAGGAATAGTTGTTGCTATTGACGGTGCAGCTGGTACTGGCAAGAGTAGTGTTGCAAAAAAACTAGCAACTTCATTACGTTGGGATTATCTTGAAACAGGTGCTCTTTATAGAGGAGTTGCGCTTTTGATGGATAGAGAAGGAAAAGATTCTAAAGATATTGATGCGGCTTCTTCTTTTGCTATGGAAATGGAATTTGAAAGTAGATATACGAATTTAGGTTGGAAGAATTTCATAAATGGGATGGATGTCACCACTCTTCTTCGTCATGAGAAGATTTCTGAGCTTGCCTCTTTTATTTCGTCAGATGCTAAAGTTCGATCAATATTATTAGATTATCAAAGAAAATATGGAAAAGAAAAAGGGGTTGTTTTGGAGGGAAGAGATATCGGTACTGTCGTCTTTCCGGATGCACTTCTTAAATTCTATTTTGATGCTGATGAGGAAGTAAGGATTAAAAGAAGATTAAAGGAATTAAAAGAAAATAATTTAGGCTGTAACCTTGAAAATGTTTCTATACAATTAAAAAAAAGAGATGATCGTGATAGGACCAGAGCGGATTCTCCCTTAAAGAGGTCTGAAAACTCTATTTTAGTTGATACCACAGAAAAATCACTTGAAGAAGTGTATGAGTTTGTTTTTAATAAAGTAAAAAAACATCTAATTTCAGGATAACATACTTGGACGAGTTGACGATTTCTTCTCCTTAAAGTAGCATTCCTGACCTTATTGCATTTTAGTTTAAGTCTTTTTATTAATTAATAGAGGTTTGTCTAAATTTATGAATGATAAAATCCAGGATAGTTCTACCGATGAAAAAGTGAGTACTGTAAAAACTTTTGCGGAACTTATGGATGGTATTGATGATTTCGAATCTTTAAGTGCTGAGAGTATGGAAGATGTTTATGCCTCTACTTTTCAGATTAAAGATGGAGAGATTGTAAATGGAACAATAGTTGGATTTGAGAGTGATTTTATCCTTGTTGATGTTGGTTATAAGTCTGAAGGGCTAGTTCCCAGACTCGAGTTTCCATCAAGAGGTAGTGAGTTAAATATAGGTGATCCTGTAGAGGTATTTGTCGAAAATTGTGAAGATGAAGATGGCGTCCTAGTTCTATCAAAAGAAAAAGCAAATCGTATTAAGATTTGGGACGAACTTACCCTTGCTTATGAAAAAGAAGAAAATATTATGGGAAGGGTTACTGCAAGGATTAAGGGTGGTTTGACTGTTGATGTTGGACTTAAGGCTTTTTTACCTGGTTCTCAGGTAGATTTGAGACCAGTAAGAGATTTAGACCAATTTATAGGTAAGCAACTTGAGCTTAAAATAATTAAGTTGAGTAGAAAAAGAGGAAATATAGTTTTGTCTCGTAGGATATTGCTCGAAGATGAAAGAGCTGAAATGAAACGTGAGACACTTAAGACTATAGAAGAGGGCCAACAAGCTGTTGGTATTGTGAAAAATATTACGGATTATGGCGCATTCATCGATTTAGGTGGTATAGATGGATTATTGCATATCACAGATATGTCTTGGGGAAGAGTTAATCATCCTTCAGAAGTAGTCAGTTTAGGAGATACAATCAAGGTTCTTATCCTCAATTATGATAAGGAAAAAGAAAGGGTCTCTCTCGGACATAAGCAGATAACTCCTGATCCATGGGACAGTGTTAAAATCAAATATCCCTCAAACGGAAGAGTTAGAGGAAGAGTTGTTTCAATAACAGATTACGGAGTTTTCCTAGAGTTAGAACACGGAATCGAAGGGTTAGTTCATGTTTCTGAAATGTCTTGGACTCGACGGGTGAGACATCCTTCTAAAATTGTTTCTATGAATGATATCATCGACGCTGTAGTTTTAGATGTTCAGGTTGATTCTCGAAGGATTTCTCTTGGCATGAAACAGATTGAAAAGAATCCTTGGGATAATGTACATGATAGATTTTCAGTTGGAACTCAAGTTAAAGGACAAGTTAGGAATCTTACTGAATTTGGTGCGTTTGTTTCATTGGAAGATGGAATTGACGGCTTGATACATATTTCTGATATTTCTTGGACACAAAGATTTAAACATCCATCTGAAATTTTGGACAAAGGTCAAGAGGTAGAAGCTGTTGTTCTAAGTATTGATACAGAAAAAGAAAGGCTTTCATTGGGGATGAAGCAACTTTCTTCTGATCCCTGGGTAGATATAGAAGAAAAATATTCGGTAGGAGATAATATTAAGGCAGAAATTACAAAAATAACTAATTTTGGTGTTTTTGCTTCTCCTGAACCAGAATTGGAAGGTCTTGTCCATATTTCAGAACTTAGTGAAGAGAAAGTTAATAAGCCAGAAGAAATTGTTAGGGTTGGTGATGTCTTTAATATGAGAGTTGTTAAGATCGAAGCGGAACAAAGAAGATTAGGTCTGAGCATAAAGGAATATATTGAGGCAACTGGAGAAGATGCGCTGATTAGTCAAGCTCCTATTACAGAGGAAACAGTTGAAGAAACTAAGGAAGAGGTTTCTGAATTGAAATCTGAAGTAACTGAAGATTCAGCTAAAGAAGATTCATCTTCTGACGAAAATAAACAGAAATAACCATTGAATAGATTGATTAAAAAAATATTTTTAAGTCGTTTTAGTAGATATATATTGCTAATTTTTTGTATAGTTTTATTTCTTTCTATAATATTTTCTCCTAAAGAAAACAAGAATCTATTTTACCCAAATCTTCCAATTGATAGTAATTCAGTAGGTTTGATCAAAATAGAAGGGATTATAAATAAATCCGAGGAAATAGTTTCGAAGATTGATCTTTTTAGAAAAAATCCAAAAATTAAAGTGTTGGTAGTTTTTGTCCAAAGTAGAGGAGGAGGTGTTGGTCCTACTCAAGAAGTTGTTAGTGCAATTAATCGGTTTAAAAAATCAGGAAAGAAAATTATTGCATCTCTTGGGTCAGTCGCAACATCAGGAGGATATTATATCGCTAGTGCTACCGATAAAATTTATGCATACCCAGGATCGATTATTGGAAGCATAGGTGTATTAATGATGCTACCGAATGCAGAGGGACTGTTAAATAAAGTCGGAGTGAAAATGACGATAATTAAAAGTTCTGTACACAAGGATATGACTTCTCCATTTAGAACAATGACAGAAAAAGATCGTGATATACTTAAGTTACTTGTGGATGATATATACAGACAATTTGTAGATGCGGTAAGTATAGGAAGAAAATTAAAGAAAAAAGACGTTCTGAAGATAGCTGATGGTAGAGTTTTTAGCGGTGAGAGAGGAAAGAAAATTGGTCTTGTTGATTCTTTGGGAACAAGGAATGAAGCAATTATGGAAGCAGCTCAACTGTCTGGCATTGTTGGAGAACCAAGTGTAATTGAATTGAAGATTAAGAAAAGTTTAATTCCTTCTTTCTCAAGTATAATAAATGCTTTTCCCTCTTGGCTTGGAGGTAATCTTTTGATAAATAATAAGCATATATTACATTATGTTTGGAATTAAGTAATTTTCTTGTAGTACAATGTGCGTTTGGAGTATTTATGACAAAAGCGGAACTTGTTGAAATTTTATCTGAGAAGATTAATCTTACCAAGAAGGACTCTGAACGTATTGTAAATATTGTTTTAGGTAGTATTGTTAATTCCCTCGCGGAAGGTGATAAAGTAGAACTAAGGGGTTTCGGAAGTTTTCGTTCAAGAAAGAGAAATAGTAGAGATGGAAGAAATCCAAGAACGGGAGAATCAGTTTCCGTGCCTACTAAGAATATCCCATTTTTTAAAGCTGGAAAAGACTTACGAAAAATAGTTGATGATGGTTTTTTTCCAGATGTCAGTAGTTCTGCAGATCTTGAAGAAGAATTAAAGAATTTCTGATAAATCAAAACCACTCAACTAGAATTTCTTCATTTGTAGTCTCTAGGATTTTTTCTGAATAGTTTATATATTATTTAATCAGGTTTAATAAATATGTATCGATTTTCGAAAGAGCCTTTAATCGTAATTTTAGGATGCACTTGTACTGGAAAAACTAAGTTTTCAGTACACGTTTCTAATTATTTGAAAGAAAAAGATTTTGAATTAGAAATAATAGGTGCTGATGCTAGACAGATTTATAAGGATATATCCATAGGGACTGCGAAACCTACTTTTCTTGAAAGGAGCAAGATAAGACATCACATGATTGATTTCTTAAATCCTCAAGAGAACTATAACGCTTCACTTTATGCAAAAAATTGTTTAGATGTGCTTTCTGATATTTATAAAAGAAATGTTCTTCCCGTCTTAGTAGGGGGTAGTGGTTTGTATATTCAATCTTTAGTAGAGGGTATTTTTGATGGGCCTTCATCAGATGAATCTATAAGAGATAAATTGACAATCGAATATGAGGATCAGGGATCTGAATTTATGCATAAAAAACTAGAAGATATAGATCCAGAATCAGCATCTCGAATTCATCCTAATGATAAAAGGCGTTTGATTAGAGCTTTGGAAGTTTATGAGATCTCAGGAGAATCTTTAAGTACGTTCCAAAATAAAGAACAAATTCCTAGATTTTCAAATCCACTTTATATTGGACTTAGTTTGCCTAAGGAGGAATTGAATTCTAAAATAGAGAAAAGAGTTAGGAATATGCTCAGTTCCGGTATGGTGGAAGAGTCTGAATTGTTAGTAGAACAATCTTTGCAGAAATCTCTTATTTTTGAAGGGTTAGGTTTTTCTGAAGCTTTTATGTTAGGGAAAAAAGAGATAGGTTTTGAAACTGCAGTAGAAAAAATTTCTATTTTACATAGGCAATATGCGAAAAGACAAAGAACTTGGTTTGATAAAAATCCATTAATTAATTGGTACGATATTAGTGCATATGATGAGAATGCCCTTATTCAGGAGTTATCTTCATTAATTATTAAATACATAGATAAAAATGAAAATTAATAATAAGAAGGAAGATTTTTTTGAAAAAAATTATTTTAGTAGGTTTCAAAAGTTCAGGAAAAACGACACTTGGAAGAGCTTTGTCTAAAAGCCTAAGTGTTAAATTTTTCGATCTTGATGAACTTATAGAAAAAAAATATTTAAAGGAAAATCGAGAATTACTTTCTTTCAGAAAGATTTTTCGTAAAATTGGAGAAAAAAAATTTAGGGAATTAGAGAACGTATTGCTGAGAGAATATATTTCTGTAGAGTCTTGTTTGCTCTCCCTTGGTGGAGGGACAGTTGATGATGAAAAGAACAGGGAAATGCTTGAAGATTTTTGTGTGGTTTATGTTCGTGTTCCTATAGAAGACCTGTTAATACGAATAAAAAAAAATGGGTATCCTTCTTATCTTGACGATTCTTCAGATCCTGAAAAAGAGATACGTAATCTTTTTACACGTCGAGTACCTATTTTTGAGAAAATATCCGATATTATTATAGATAATCCAAATTCTATAAAATTTAAAGAATTAATTTTAGATTCAACTAGGAAAATACTAGATTTGGTGCAGAATAATAAATGTAATTAAAAATTTAAGGAGAGTCTTTTGTCTAATACTTTTGGTCGTATGTTTCGATTTACTACGTGGGGAGAATCACATGGTCATTCTCTCGGTGTTGTGATTGATGGCTGTCCGGCTGGAATGAAATTGGATCAGAAAGATATTCAGAAAGATCTTGACAGAAGAAGGCCAGGACAAAGTCGTGTCACTACACAAAGGAAAGAAGCTGATCGTGCAGAGATTCTATCTGGAGTTTTTGAGGGTTACACCACAGGGTCTCCCATATCTATTGTTGTTAAAAACAAAGATGCTGATTCTTCTAAATATGAGCCTTTAAGAGATACTTTTCGACCTGGTCATGCAGATTTTACTTATTATAAGAAATGGGGAAGAAGAGATCATAGGGGTGGTGGAAGATCAAGCGCTAGGGAAACATTATGTAGAGTAGCAGCAGGTTCAATTGCAAAAAAAATATTAAATACAATAGGCGTTTCTGTGTTTGGTTTTGTAGATCAAATTGAAAATATTGTTTTTGATGAGAAAAGTTTTAATAAAGAAGAAATAGAAAGAAATAATGTGCGCTGTCCAGATAAGAAAACAGCTAAGTTAATGGAAGATGCAATTTTAAAAGCTAGAAAAGATGGAGATTCTGTAGGAGGTGGTATTACAATTCTGGCTGAAAATGTTCCTTCCGGACTCGGAGAGCCACTTTATGGAAGATTAGATTCTGATCTAGCTTCGGCTCTTATGAGCATCAATGCAGTAAAAGGAGTAGAAATTGGAGCTGGATTTGATTCAATCGCAATGAGGGGTTCTGAAAATAATGATCCTTTGACTGTGTCTAGGAAAAAAACTATTTTTAAATCAAATAACTCTGGAGGTATACTCGGCGGAATCTCTACTGGGGATCCAATTAAAGTAAGGTTTGCAGTAAAACCGACCTCATCTATTCTTATGGAACAAGACACGGTTACAACTGATGGGAAGAAGAAGAAAATAAAGGTAGAGGGAAGACACGATCCTTGTGTAGCAACCAGAGCAGTTCCGATAGGAGAAGCTATGGTTGCAATTGTTTTAGTGGATCATTGGTTAATGAGTCAGAAGGATAGAATAGATTAATCACTTATTTTTTTATGTAGTAGTCTTTCCTTTTAATTTTCATGTTTTAGATTTCTGTTAAGGAGATTTTGAATTGAGTTCTGAAATTGTTTTTTTTGCTCCAGAGGCAAGAAAACCTATTGCAAATTTGAAAAACAGACTAGAAGTTTATGGGGAATTTCGAGAGGGTGGGGGTGAAAAATGGACCGAGGAAGAATTAGTAAGTGCTGCGCATGAATGGGATTTCATCATAGTTACTTCTAGGGAAAGAATTACCTCTAAAGTTATAACTGCTGCGACTAAACTTAAGGCGATTCTAAAAATAGGAGTTGGGGTAGAAAATATAGATATAAATGCTGCAACTGAGAGAAAAATTCCAGTTGCGAATTGTCCAGGTGCAAATGCAATAGCAGTTGCTGAAACTGCTATTGGGCTTATGCTAGCATCTAGTCGTCGTATACCTGAGGGAGTTCAGAAGTTGATTTCCGGAGAATGGAGAAACAGTATTCATATTGGAAATGAAATGACTGGAGCAACTTTTGGTATTATAGGGTTGGGTAATATTGGAAGTAAATTGGCTAGAATGTTGTCAGGTTTTGGTGGAAAAATTTTAGCTTATGATCCTTATGTGTCTTTAGATAAATTCAATTCCTATGGAGTAGTATCTTCTAGTTTTCAAGAACTATTAGAATTATCTGATTTCATTTCTATCCATTGTAGTCTTACAGATGAAACTAGATATCTATTTAACAAATCTACTTTTGAGAAAATGAAGTCAAGTGCCATAATTGTGAATTGTGCTAGAGGGCCAGTTATTGATGAGAAATCCTTATTTAATGCGTTGAAAAGTAATGAGATAGCAGGTGCAGGTCTGGATGTTTTTGAATCAGAACCGCCGGATCTTTCTAATCCAATCTTTACATTGCCAAATGTGGTTGCCACTCCTCATCTTGCAGGTGCTACAAACGAGGCCCGTGAAAAAATCAATGATATAGTTTTCGAGAATATTGAATTGATTTTAAAAGGAAAACAAGTTAAGGAGTATACCTTGCTAAATCCTGAGGTATATTAAAACTATGTTTGAAATAGGTTGTTTTTTTATGTAACTTAATCCCTTACTTTTTTTAGATCGTTTTTAGAAGGAGAAAAAATTGGAAGGTGCGACTGATCATATATGGATGGATGGTGAATTCATCCCGTGGGATGAGGCTAAAGTGCACGTTCTTACCCATTCTTTACATTATGGGTTAGGTGTTTTTGAGGGTATTAGGTGCTACGAAACTACAAAAGGGCCTGGTATATTTAGATTGGATGAACATGTCAGGAGATTGTTTGACTCTGCGAAAATTGTTGGATTGGAAATTTCTCATAGTAAAGAATCCATTTCAGAAGCCATTCAAGAAACAGTTTTACGTAATGAATTAAATGCATGCTATATACGTCCTTTAATTTGGTTAGGATATGGTTCTATGGGTGTAAACCCTGCCGGTGCTCCAGTACATTCTATGGTTGCAGTATGGAAATGGGGAGCCTATCTTGGAGAAGAAGGTATAGAAAAAGGAATTCGTGTAAAAATATCATCTTATACAAGCCATCATCCAAATAGTTATATGACAAAGGCAAAAACAACAGGAAACTATGTTGTAAGTCAGTTATCAAAAATGGAAGCCGTTAGAGCAGGTTATGATGAGGCTCTTATGTTAGATCCAGAAGGATTTGTTACTCAGGGTTCTGGTGAAAATTTGTTTTTGGTGAGAGATGGCGTTTTACGAACTCCGCCTTTGCAGGGCGTGCTAGCTGGTATAACCCGCGAGACTGTTCTTAGAATTGCTGAAGAACTTGGAATTCCAATAGAGATTAGTTCTTTTGCTCGTGATGAAATATATATAGCAGATGAAGCTTTTTTTACTGGTACTGCTGCGGAAGTGACTCCAATTAGAGAAGTTGATGGGAGTGTGGTTGGTAGTGGCAAACCAGGAGAGATTACTAAAAAAATACAATCTTCTTTCTTCTCCATTGTTAATGCGGAAGATGAAAAAAGACATTCCTGGCTTACATTTCTGAAATAAAGAGTATAGGAGAGTAGTTTTGCCGATTTATGAATATGTTTGTCTAAACTGCGATCATGAACTTGAAATTGTACAAAAAATTACAGCTGGGTCTTTAAGAAAATGCCCATCTTGTAAAGCTCTGAAATTACGAAGGAAAATATCTCGTTCTGCTTTTCATTTAAAAGGTGATGGTTGGTATGTTACCGATTATGCAAAAAATGGGAAGAAAGAAGAATCCAAAGAATCGGATAAAGTAGAGACAGATTCCAAAGCGAAAGATGCTCCAAAGTCAAAAGAGACTAAAGTCTCTACAAAAGATAAAACTAAGACTAACAAGACAGATAAAGTCAAAACAAATGCGTAATTAGCTATTAACCCCTTGTAATTTATGTGTGTTTAGTAGTTGACCAAAATTTCAAACAAGTATATTCTCGCAGTTTAATTTTTGAAGTATTTTAAAGAGGATTTTGAATGAGTAGGTATGTCGGCCCAAAGTGTAAAAGAATGAGACGTGTGGCAATGGACCTTTCTTTGAAGAGTGGATCCAGACCTATTGCGGATAAATGTAAAATAGATCAAAGACCCGGACAACATCCTAACCAAAGGGGTAAAATTACTGAATATGGAGAACAACTTCGAGAGAAACAACGGTTAAGGTATATGTACGGTATTCAAGAAAAACAATTTAGAAGTTATTATAAGAAAGCTGCTTTTGCAAAAGGTGTGACTGGAGAGAATCTCTTCCTCATTTTAGAATCTAGATTGGATAATGTAGTTTTTAGAATGGGCTTTGCTACCACAAGGGCTGAAGCAAGACAACTTGTTTCTCATAAGGCTATCATGGTTAATAATGTGGTGGTTAATGTGCCTTCTTATATGGTCAAAGAAGGTGATAATATTCAGATTCGTGAAAAAGCAAAGAAACAAGAAAGAATTGTTGAATCTCTAAATATGAATTTTTCAAAAGGTATTTGTGAGTGGGTCGAAGTTCTTCAAGATGAAATGACAGGAACTTTTACCAGACTTCCACAAAGAACCGAATTGAATTTAGATATTGATGAATCAAAGGTTGTAGAATTCTATTCACGTTAGTTTTGTTGTTCAAAAATTAATAAACGTTATATTGTAAAAAGACAGAGTTTTCTCTGTCTTTTTTTTTATATTTAAGGGGAATTGAAATGAAAGACAATCGTTATGATAAAGGAATTGAAATTCGAAAATCGTTGGGAGTGTACGGAGAAGATGGTCTTGCTGGTTCCTATACGGAATTTGAAGACATAGCCCCGAATCATTCGAAATCTATCGTGGAATATTGTTTCGGAACTTGTTGGAATCAGGGACTTCTGGATCATAAAACCAGAGAAATGTTGATTGTCGCAGCGGCTGCAGCTCAAGATCTTCCGGAAGAAGTTGAAACTCACACTCGTGGTTTGATGAATCAAGGAGTTCCATCTGCAGAAGTAGTAGAGGCGATAGTTTCTTTATGTCCGTATATAGGATTTCCTAAGACAAATCATGCTCTTAGAGCTGCAAAAAAAGCAATAGAGTCTTCTTAATCAAAAGCAAATGAAATACTTTAGTTGACTCTTTTTTTTCTGCCAGCCCATTCCTTATCACGGAGTTTATACTTTTGTATTTTTCCTGTTGAGGTTTTAGGAAGATCTCCAAATTCTACATATTTAGGAGCTTTGAATCTGGCAATTTTAGATTTCACATGTTCTATTATTTCTTCGGTGGTTACTTCGACACTGTCTTTTTTGACAATGAATGCTTTAGGAACTTCTCCCCATTTATCATCAGGAACTGCTACTACTGCAACTTCTAATACAGCTTCATGCGAAGCTATTGTTTTCTCTATCTCAATAGTAGATATATTTTCTCCTCCAGAAATAATTATATCTTTGGCTCTATCTTGTAGATCGATATATCCATCTTCGTAGGTGATAGCAATGTCTCCGCTATGAAACCAGCCGCCTTTAAATGCTTCTTCGGTTGCTTTTGGATTTTCATAATATCCGGCCATGATGGTATTTCCTCTCATCATGACCTCTCCCTGTGTCTTTTTATCCCATGGAACACTTTTCATCTCGTCGTCTTTTACATCACATTCTCCCGTAATGACAAACGGCACGCCCTGTCTTGATTTTAAATGAGCGCGATCTTCATTGTTCAGACTGTCCCAATCGGGATTCCATGTACAAACCGTATGTGGCCCATAGGTTTCGGTCAATCCATAAACATGAACTATCGTTCCTCCGAGTTCTTCTTCTATTGTTGAAATGATAGTTGGAGAAGGTGGTGCTCCTCCAGTCATTACCATGACAGGTTGAGGAAAAGGACCGTTTTTCGCTGCAGGATGGTTGCTTAAACCTGTTAGAACTGTTGGCGCAGCACAAAAATGTGACACTTTTTCTTCTCTTATTAATCTAAAGATTTCCTCAGGTTCGTTTGTTCTGAGACAAATATGTTTTCCTCCAACAGATGTGACTCCCCATGGATAACACCAGCCATTACAGTGAAACATAGGAAGAGTCCATAAATAATTCATATACACAGAACCTCTAGCTTCCAGAATCCCGGATAATGCATTTAAATAGGCCCCTCGATGTGTGTACATTACTCCTTTTGGTTTTCCTGTGGTTCCGCTTGTGTAATTAATAGAAATTGGTGTGAGTTCATCTTCTATTTTCCATGGCAATTCATTATTTTCTGAAGAATTTATTAAATTTTCGTATTCTGGCCCTTCAAATATCGCATCTTTTTCACTAAAACCTGCTTGCTGGTCAATCACATTAATAAAAGTCTCAATTTTAGAAAACTTTTCTTTGTGAGACTTTAAAGGAATTGCAAGTTCTGCATCCGATACAAGAATTTTTGCGCCAGAGTGGTCGCATATATAGGCAATTTCATCTGGAGAGAGACGAGTATTCATTGCTACTAAAATTGCTCCTAGCAGTGGTACAGCAAAATGTGCTTCTAGCATAGGGGGAATATTTGGGCAAAGATATGCAACTCTATCTCCTGGTTGTATTCCTTTATTTTTTAAAGCAGAAGCGCATCTTTGAATGCGATCAGAGAATTCGACGTAGCTATATTTTTGAAGACCATACATTATGGCTTCTTTGTTTTTATATACCCATTGATTTCTTTCTAGAAAACTTAAAGGACTAAGAGGAGAAAAGTTTACAGATTTTTCAATATCCATATGACTGCTCCTTTATTCCTAAATCGAAAAGTTTTCGCCATTCAACTCGATAGTGCTTGTAAGTGGAACGGAAGCTTGTAACATCTTTTCTGCAAAACAACCCTGTTTTGCATTTTTAATAAGTTGTTCTATTTTCTCTCTAGGCTCGTCTGAATTCACAATGAAATGTGTTCTTGCAGCTGAACAGCCTGAGTCGACTGTATTTTTTAAAACGGATCCTTTAAGGAAATAGTCTAAATCTACATTTACTGTAGCTTTTCCAACAGAGAGTTTCATCATATGCGCGTACCGCGCAAGTTGTGTTAATAGTCAGAATCCAATTCCCATAGCAATATAACAGAGAGGTTGTGGATGCGAATCTTCTCCACCTATTCTTGGTGGTTCATCGCAGAGAACTTCAAAATCCCTATGATATCCAATTTTAAGTTGGCCCTTTCCTTCTATAGTTTCTGTACTCGCAGACATAGTGAAAGCGTAACCTTGTTTAGGC
>Ga0310344_10000204_pt1 | contig 49887 bp, 57 predicted proteins | sample HC15DNA20200_MG_FD_203801 | JGI IMG/M metagenome (GOLD analysis project Ga0310344, IMG submission 203801) | Marine microbial communities from station ALOHA, North Pacific Subtropical Gyre - HC15-DNA-20-200_MG | ecosystem: Environmental > Aquatic > Marine > Oceanic | place: Pacific Ocean: North... | reverse complement strand
CTAAAATATCTATTTATTTATAATGAAAAAAAAATAGATTTTTCTAAAGATTATTTAAAAAATGCTCTATTTTTTATTGATAAATATAAAGTCGAGAAAGATTCATTAAGTCTTTATTTTATAAATATTTTTATTGAAAAATTTTATAACGAAATATATTTAACTAGTAATACTTTTTTAAATAATAATTACTTCTACCATATAAAAATTTTAAAACTTTTACAAAATATGCAAAGATTTAAACTAGATATCAATAATTCTTTATTTCAAGTTAAAAATATTTTATTAAATGCCGAAAGATAATTTCTATATAACTACACCAATATATTACCCTTCAGGGCAACCTCATATGGGGCATGCTTATTCAAGCATAATAGCAGATGTATTTGCCAGATTTAAAAGGAATGACAACTGTAATGTTTTTTTCCTTACCGGGACCGACGAACATGGTTTAAAAATTCAAAAAGCTGCCGAGAAAAGCGGTTTATCACCATTAGAGTATTGTGACAAAATATCGAAAGTTTTTAAAGATTTAACAAAAAAATTAGATTTATCCAATGATGATTTTATTAGAACAACTGAAAAGAGACATTATGCAGCAGTAAAAGAGATTTGGAATAGACTTGTTAAATCTGGTGATATTTATCTATCAAAATATGAGGGCTGGTATTCTGTTTCTGACGAAGCGTATTATAATTCTGATGAAGTAATTGAAAAGAATGGTAAAAAATTTTCTACTTTCTCTGGATCTTCTGTTGAATGGGTAGAAGAGGAATCATTTTTTTTCAAATTGTCTTCTTGGGAAAAAAAACTACTTGAATTTTATGATAATAATAAAAAATTTATTTTACCAAATTCAAGAAGAAATGAGGTTATAAATTTTGTCAAAAATGGATTAAAAGATTTGTCAGTTAGTAGAACATCTTTTACTTGGGGAATCAAAGTTCCTAATAATAAAAAACATATAATTTATGTATGGCTGGATGCATTAACAAATTACTTAAGTGCTGTAAATTTTCCAGATACCAATCACAAAACATACAAAGAATTTTGGCCTGCCTCGATACATGTTATTGGGAAAGATATTCTTAGATTTCATGCAATTTATTGGCCTGCTTTTTTACTAGCTGCTAATATAAAACCTCCTAAGAGAGTTTTTGGACATGGCTGGATACTGTCTGGAGATGAGAAAATGTCTAAATCTAAGGGAAATATTTTAAATCCACTAGAAATAATAAATACCTATGGTATAGACCCATTACGTTATTATCTTATGAAAGAAGTTTCTCACGGCACCGATGGTAATATTTCTTTAGACAGTTTAGAGAAATGCATTAATAGTGATCTTGCTAATAATTATGGAAACTTATGTCAAAGAGTATTTTCATTTATAAAAAGTAATTGCAATAATGAAGTTCATTTAAAAAGTGCCTTATCAGACAGTGATAATAATTTAATTAAGAGAACAGAGGAATTAACATTAAATCTAAGAAACGAGATGGAAAATCAAAATTTAAACAATTATATAAAATCTGTAATTGAGATAAGTTTTTTGACAAATAAGTATATTAATGATGAAGAACCTTGGAAGTTAAAAGAAATCAATAAAGAAAAAATGAACAATATCTTGCATATTTCGCTACAACAAATAGCAAAGATCTCAGTTTTGCTTAACCCAATTATCCCGAAATCTTCTAAAAAAGTTTTAGAAGCTTTAAATATTAAAGATATAAATTTATCTTTTTTGGATGGAAAGCAAGTTATTCCTAATTCTATAAAAATTAATAACTTAGAAATGCTATTTAAAAAAATATCTTAATGATTATAGATTCTCACTGTCATTTAGATTATCCAGGTTTGTTTGATGATCTAGATAACGTAATTAAAAGGGCAAATCAAAACAAAGTAAAATATCTGCTGTCAATTTGTACAACTTTATCTAGTTATGAAAAAATTAAAATAATAGTAGATAAATATAATGATGTGTATGGAACTTTAGGGATTCACCCACATGAAACAAAAGATTTTAAAACTTTTGATAAAAAAAAGATTATGAATTTAGTTAATAAAAATAAAAAAATTATTGGAATAGGAGAAACAGGTTTAGACTATTATTATAATCATTCAGACAAAGATGTGCAAAAAAAAATATTTATTGAACATATAAAAGCAGCTTGCGAGCTTAATTTACCATTGATCGTACACTCAAGAAATGCTGAGAAGGATACTTATGAAATTCTTAAAAGTGAGAAAAAGAATTCTAGTTTGAAAGCTATAATTCACTGTTTTACTGGATCTAGCGAGTTTGCTAAAAATATTTTAGATTTAGATTTTTATATTTCTGTTAGCGGTATTATTACTTTTAAAAATTCTAGTGAACTTGCAAAAACAGTTTCTTCAGTTCCTATTGAAAAACTTTTAGTAGAAACAGACTCTCCATATTTGTCACCAGAACCTTATAGAGGCAAGACAAACGAACCTTCTTTTGTGGTAAAAGTAGTAGAAAAACTAGCTTCTATTAAAAAAATTTCACCAGAAGAAGTTATCAAAAATACTACTAATAATTTTTTAAAATTATTTAAATTAAATTAGAAATGAAGACAAAATTATTGATTTTAGGATGTGGAAATTCAATGGGTGTACCTAGAATTGACGGCTATTGGGGAAACTGTAATAAAAATAATAAAAAGAACTTTAGAACAAGATGTTCTGCTATTATTATTAAGGGTTTTAATAATATATTAATTGATACATCGCCGGATATAAAAAATCAGCTTTACAATAATAAAATTTCAACAGTATCGTCTGTAATTTTTACGCACGAGCATGCCGATCAAACTAATGGATTGTTTGAACTCAGGCCATTTACTTTTAAAAATAAATCTTCTTATTTTAAAAAAAATAATAGAATTATTGATGTATATGGTAATGCAAAAACTATTAAATTGTTAAGAAAAAGATTTGATTATTGTTTTGGTCAAAATAGTATTTATCCACAAATTGTAAGATCTAATATAATTAAAAAAAAATTCTCTTTGGGCAAGAAGTCTGAAAAAATACACTTTCAAACTATAAATGTAAAACACGGTTTAATAAAGTCCGTAGCTTATATATTTAATAAAACTGCATATCTAAGTGATTGCAATGATCTCTCTATTGTTAAAAAAAAAGAATTTCAAAACCTTAAGTATTTAATACTCGATTGTTTAAAAATTGATAAAAACTATGCGCACTTTAATTTAAAGGAAAGTTTGTACATTCATAATCATCTAAAACCACAAAAAACTATATTAACTAATTTACATTCAGATCTTGACTATGATTATTTAAGAAGCAGACTTCCAAAAAACGTTTTTCCAGCTTATGATGGGTTAGAATTAATAATATGAAAAAAATATCAATACTATTACCTTATAAAGAAAATTTTTCACCTCGTTATGCCGGAGCCGTTTCGCTCCTTGTTAATGATACAGTTTTATCTAGCAAATATAAAAAAAATACTACAGTTTATGGCTCTACTGATTTTAAGGAAAAATTTTATGCCAACTATAAAAATATAAATTTTAATAAGTATTTTTTTGAAAGTTCAAATATCAAATATGCTCAGCACTTCTTAGATTTAGATAAAAAAAACAAGTCTGACATTATTGAAGTACATAACAGACCCGCAGTATTTAATTTTTTAGTAAATAAAGTTAATGAAAACAAAAAAATAATTCTTTACTTTCATAACGACCCTTTATCCTTAAGGGGATCAATTACAAAAAATCAAAGAATTAATATTTTAGAAAAAGCTGCAGCTGTTATTTTTGTCAGTGAATGGACTAAAAAACGATTTTTTAAAGATCTTGATATGTCAATTAATAATGAAAAAGTTTTTGTTGTTTATCCTAGTGTAAATAAAAAAAAGTTTAATAAAAAAAAAGAAAAGCTTATTTTATTTGTTGGAAAGCTTAACCGATCAAAAGGTTATGATTTATTTTGTTCTGCTGCAATAAGAATTTTGGATAAATATCCTGACTGGAAAGCTGTTGTTATAGGTGACGAACCTCGTGAAAAGTTTAACTATAATCATGAAAGACTTATTAAATTAGGTTTTCTCGACCACGGAAAAGTTCTTAATTATTACAACAAAGCAAGCATAGCTGTCGGCTGCTCAAAATGGGAGGAGCCCCTAGGTAGAATTGGACTTGAATCAAGTAGTAGAGGATGTGCAACAATAGTAAGCAACAAGGGTGGTTTACCTGAAACTATTTCGCACGGAGTTGTATTAAATAGTTTAGATGATGATACCTTATTTTCCGCATTAGAAAAATTGGTAATTGATAATAGTTATAGAAATAAAATTTGTAAACTTTCTTATAAAAATTTTACAAAGAATCTTGCTAAAGCTGTTTCGCAAATAGATTTAATTAGAGACAAAATTTTTAGCAAAAACAAATTAAATGGGTTTGTTCATTTGAAAAACAAAAACCTAAGAATAATGCACATAACAAATTTTGCTGATCGTCATAATGGTAGACTTTACTTTGTATCTATTGGTCAAAAATTGTCTCGCGGTTTTGTGAAATCTGGTCACAGCGTTTTAAATTTTAGTGACCGTGACATGATGAGAATTGGTCGTGGTTTTTTTGATATTTTTGGAAAAAGCAGCTTAAACAAAAAAATAATTTCTACAGTTAAAAATTATAATCCTGATTTATTATTAATTGGTCATGCGGATCTTATTTATGCTTCTACTCTTGAAGAATTAAAAAATTTTAACAAGAATTTAAAAATCTCGCAATGGTTTGAAGATCCATTGATTGTTACAGGACCAGATTATGTCGAAAATACTAAAAAAGTTTTAGATAAGTTAGATTTTATAGATAATACCTTTATTACAACAAGCCCTGACGTTTTAGAATTTGATAAAGGCAACTCAAGATTTCACTACATGCCTATTCCTGTGGATGAATCAGTTGAAAGGTTAAAAGTTTTTGAAATAAATGATCCAATATATGATCTATTTTTTGCAATGAGCCATGGCGTAAATAGGGGAGTATTAAAAAGAGGTAAAAAAGATGGCAGAGAAGAATTTTTAGAAAATCTTATAAAAAACAATCCAACTATTAAATTTGATATTTATGGCCTGAATGGAAGACAACCTATATGGGCGGAAAGTTTTTTTAATATTATATCTAAGTCTAAAATGGCTTTAAATCTCAGCAGAGGAATTCCAAAAAAATATTATTCTAGTAATAGAATTGCATCTTTACTTGGTAATGGTTTACTTACATTTATTGATGAAAAAACAAAATTTAATCATTTTTTTGATAATGACGAATTAGTTTTTTATAAAAATATAGATGATTTATCTGAAAAGATGCAAAAACTTTCATATGATGACTTTTTAAGAAAAAAAATAGCAAAAAATGGATGGTTAAAATATCACAAAGAATTTAATTCTAAAAAAATTACTGATTATATGATTGATAAAATATTTGATCTAAAAACAAAAAATAAGACTTTATGGGATACTTAATTTCCGAAAAATTATAACAATTTTTCTATAGTTTTTATAAATTTACTTGAGGATGGATTCGTAATTGAGGAAAAAGTTTTAGATATTTTCCCTTCTTTATTTATTATAATTTTATGAAAGTTCCACTTAGGAACAGCTGAGCTTCCATGATTTTTCTGCGCCCATATATAAAAAGGGTGTGCATCTTCACCTTTTACTGATATTTTTTCTGTCATAGGAAAAGTAATTCCAAATTTTGCTTCACAAAAGTTTTTTATATCTTTGTTATTACCTGGTTCTTGATTACCAAAATCATTTGTCGGAACTCCTAGTACGATAATTCCTTTTGCCTGATATTTCTCCCATATTTTTTGCATATCTTCATATTGATTTGTGAATCCACATTGACTTGCTACATTAACTACTACTATTACTTTTCCCTTATATTCAGATAAGTGTAAAGGACTACCATCTAGATCCTTGAATTGGAAATCGTATGCAAGCTTTTCGTAATTTGCGCTTATTTTATTTCCTAAAAAAGACAACATAATTAATAATAAAATTACTTTAATTTTTTTTGGCATTTAAAAAAATTTAATTTTTTTTCGTAACAATAAATAGCATAATATAACCTATAACGGCTGACAAAAATGACCCAGTTAAAACTCCAATTTTTACACCATCCATGTTGTTTAAAGCGTCAGCAAAAGCTAAATTTCCGACAAATAAACTCATTGTAAATCCTATTCCAGTGAGAATACCTATGGCATAAAATTTAATCCAATTGGAATTTGATGGCATTTCAGCAAATTTTAATTTTACTGATAAGTATGAAAATAAAAAAACTCCAATCTGTTTACCAAAAAATAAACCACACAAAATACCTAAAGGAACTGGTGAGAGTAATGAATTTAAGTTAACACCATCTAAAACCACTCCAGCGTTAGCTAAGGCGAATAATGGCATTATTCCAAAGGCAACATATGGAGATAACAAATGCTCTAACCTAAGAAGCAAAGAATAGTCCTTTTCTTTTTTTCTATGTGGTATTGTTGTAGCTAATAAAACTCCAGATATAGTAGAGTGAATTCCTGATCCGTGTGTAAAGTACCACAGTAAAATTCCAACAAAAAGATAAGGTGCAAAATTTTTAATATTAAATTTATTTAAAATAAGCAACAAAATAAAAGATAATAACATTAAAAATAAATACCCGTACTGAATTTCATTAGAATAAAAGAAAGCTATGATTATTATGGCTCCTAGATCATCTATAATGGCTAGCGCCACTAAAAAAACTTTTAAAGAAACTGGAACTCTAGAACCAAGGAGCGATAGGACTCCTATAGAAAAAGCTATGTCCGTAGCAGTGGGTATAGCCCAACCTCTTAAAGTTTGGCCGGTTTCCAAATTTATTATTACATATATGATAGCAGGAACAGCCATTCCTCCAATAGCACCTATTATAGGTAAAAGCGCCTGTTTTGGTTTTGAAAGTTCACCTTGAATAAATTCTCTTTTGATTTCTAATGTCACAATAAAAAAGAAAATCGCCATCAAAGCATCATTAATCCAATGCAAGATACTTAAATCTAAACCAAAATTTTTAGTTCCAATCAATAAATGAGTATCTAGAACAGCAAAATAGAGATTGCTTAAATTTGTATTACTTAATATTAAGGCAACAATAGCTGCTAATAATAGTACTAGTCCGCTTGCAGCTTCTAATTTAAAAAACCATTTAAAAGGTGCTGTAATATAACTAATCATCTTTTAATTTAATTATATCACCAACACTAATTTTTCCACTAGTCAAAATTTCGCAACGTAAACCAGCTTTATCTAAAAGCATCTCAACAAGACTGTTTTGTTTTAATTTTTTTTGTAAATATTTACAAGGTCTACACAAATCGTGTGCTTTGAGTTTAACTTCTCCTATAAAAAATTCTTTTCCTACCAATTTATTGAGTCTTATATTTTCAGTAACAATATTTCTTCTAAAATCTAATGGAAAGAAATTTGTGTTTGATAAATTATTGTAATAATTAACGTTTTCAATTTCTATAAGAGTTAATTGAGATTCTTTTTGATTATTAGTCCGAGATTTTCTGTCATTTAATAAACCTTGATCCTTCAATGCTTCAACTTCGTTTTTCTTTTGTAATTGATTTCCCTTAATCTCTGCTATTCCAATTTCAACTACTTTACCCATAATGTATATAAAACATAGTTAAGTAGTATTTGGTAGAGTAAAAAAATTACTTGTTAATTATTAACTGGATTGAAAGTTGTTGTTAATTGGCTTATAAAATCTTCGTTCGGGGCGTAGCGCAGCCTGGTAGCGCATCTGGTTTGGGACCAGAGGGTCGCAGGTTCAAATCCTGCCGCCCCGACCATAAGATTATGAAAAAAGCAAAAATATATAAACCGACTAAAACAGCTATGCAATCTGGTAAAAAAAATACAAAAACTTGGTTGTTAGAATTTGATACTTTAGATTCAGGCATAAATCCACTAACAGGATGGGAAACATCAATTGATACTATGTCTGAAGTTAAACTTGAATTTTCTACTAGAGAAAAGGCTATAAATTATGCCAAAAAAAATAATATTGATTATTATATAGTAGAACCACAGGAAAGAAAGATAATTAAAAAATCTTATGCTGATAATTTTTTAAAAAAATGAAAAAAAACAATAAAATAAAAATTTGTTTAGTTAGATCTACTTATTACAAAAATATATCCAACAATCTAACTGCAGGAGCAATTAAAGTTTTAAAAAATAAAAAATTTAAATCTAAGAATATTAAAATATTAGAAGCTCCTGGTGTTTTCGAAATACCTTTTGTAATTTCAAGAAATATAAATAAATATGACGCTTTTTTAGCATTAGCTTGTGTAATAAAAGGAGAAACGCCACATTTTAATTTTATTTCTTCAGCAGCAACAAATGGGATAATGAATTTATCTACCAAATATAAAAAACCTATTCTAAATGGTATTATTACTTGTTTGAATAGAAAGCAGGCTGTTTCAAGATCAACTATAGGTAAAAAAAATAAAGGTGCAGAGGCAGCTAATGCCCTAATAGCTTTATGGAAACGTTAATAAGTGAAGCAAAAAGTTTTAACAATCCTAGAGTAATAATTATACAAAAATTGTATGGTTATTATTTGAACAAAGAATCTAATATTACTTATCCTAAACATAGATATAAAAAATTCATTAAAGACGTAGTTTTGGGCACAATTGAACGTCATGACTTAATAAAAGATTTAATGGAAAAAAAATTAAAAGATGATATTAACGAAAATAAAACAGAACTAATCTTAAAACTTATGATAATGGCTGCTATATATGAATTTATGTTTGTACATAAAAATCCAGTTAAAGTTGTCATTACCGAATACTTAAAGGCTGCCGATTACTTTATTGATAGTTCCAAAAAAAGTTTTTTAAATGCTATTTTAGACAAAATATCAAAGTCTAGTCGTTTTAAAGAGGCATAAATTCTAGTATTTAGTAGAAAAATTATTGTTGCGTTTTATGTTTTTTTTTGTCAATTTGCGTTTTTCTAATTTTTATAAATTTTATTAAATGATTGATACATTTTATTTAATTATAGGGGCAGGGATACTTTCTATTATATATGGCTATATAACTAGTAAACAAATTTTATCATCCAGCGCAGGTAATAAAAAAATGCAAGAAATTGCTGGTGCTATTCAAGAAGGTGCTCGAGCTTTTTTAAATCGTCAATATAAAACTATATCTATAGTCGGATTCATAATTTTAATTATAATTACTTTTGCTTTGGGGCCTTGGGTAGGTTTAGGTTATTTCATTGGAGCTTTTTTGTCTGGAGCGGCAGGATATATAGGCATGCTAGTTTCTGTGCAAGCTAACGTGAGAACAGCTGAAGCTTCAAAGAAAGGTTTAGCGGCAGGTTTGAATATAGGATTTAAATCTGGCGCTATTACAGGAATGTTAGTTGCAGGTTTAGCTTTACTTTCAATTACAATTTATTATTTCATTTTATTAAGATTAAACATAGATAATCGAGAAATAATCAATGCTTTGGTAGGTTTGGGATTTGGAGCATCTTTAATATCTATATTTGCTAGATTGGGTGGTGGTATTTTTACAAAAGGAGCTGATGTAGGCGCTGATTTAGTTGGTAAAGTTGAAGCAGGAATTCCTGAAGATGACCCACGTAATCCAGCTGTGATAGCTGACAACGTAGGTGACAATGTCGGTGATTGTGCTGGTATGGCAGCTGACCTTTTCGAAACTTATGCTGTAACTATAGTTGCAACAATGGTTCTTTCATCTATATTTTTTATAAATAATATAAACATGATGATATATCCGTTATGCATTGGCGCCGGATGTATAATAACTTCAATAGCAGGAACTTTTTTTGTAAAATTAGGAAAAAGCAAAAATATTATGGGGGCTTTATATAAAGGTTTTATAGCAACTGCTATTTTGTCAATTATTATCCTTTATCCAATTACTGATAAAGTTATTGGTTTAAATAATGTTTATGAATCTACTAATGCAAGTTTTTCTGGATTTGGACTTTATATTTGTGGGATAGTTGGATTGGCTATTACCGGATTAATTATTTGGGTAACTGAATATTATACAGGTACTAAATTTAGACCAGTTACAAGTGTTGCTAAATCATCTATAACAGGTCACGGTACTAATGTTATTCAAGGATTGGCTGTATCATTAGAAGCAACGGCTTTGCCCGCAATAATTATAGTTTTTGGAATTTTAATAACAAACTTTATAGCGGGTTTATATGGAATAGCCATTGCTGTTACTACAATGTTAGCTTTGGCCGGCATGGTTGTAGCTCTAGATGCTTACGGTCCTGTCACAGATAATGCTGGTGGAATAGCAGAAATGTCAAATCTTCCAAAAAATGTAAGAAAAACAACAGATGCTTTAGATGCGGTTGGTAATACAACTAAAGCAGTTACCAAAGGTTATGCAATTGGTTCTGCAGGTTTAGGTGCATTAGTTTTATTTGCAGCTTACACTGAGGACATTAAATTTTTTGCTAATCAACAAGGTTCATTGTTAGAAAATATTTCTGTTAATTTTGATCTTTCTAATCCTTTTGTTGTAGTTGGTTTATTAATTGGAGGAATGTTGCCTTATTTATTTGCTTCAATGTCAATGCAAGCTGTTGGTAGAGCAGGAGGCTCTGTAGTGATTGAAGTTAGACGTCAATTTAAAAAAATACCTGGAATTATGAAAAGAAAAAGAAAACCTGATTATGGTAAACTAGTTGATTTATTAACAAAAGCTGCAATTAAAGAAATGGTACTGCCTTCATTGTTGCCAGTACTATCACCTATATTACTTTATATAATAATTTATTATATAGGAGGTCTCGAGGCAGCTTTATCTTCGGTAGGAGCAATGCTATTAGGTGTTATTATTACAGGATTATTTGTTGCTATTTCAATGACCGCTGGAGGCGGAGCATGGGATAATGCTAAAAAATTTATTGAAGATGGAAATTATGGGGGCAAAGGTTCTGACGCACATAAAGCAGCTGTAACTGGAGATACTGTAGGCGATCCTTATAAAGATACTGCAGGTCCAGCCGTAAATCCTATGATCAAAATAACTAATATAGTCGCTCTATTACTTTTAGCTGTTATATCTCATTAATTTTACTTCTTCTTAGATTCCATTTTTTGCCTAATACTAGATAAAAAACTATATATAAAGTTTTCTTTTCTTATTTCGTTTGCAGTTTCAACTTTTGCAAATTTAATCTTCTTCATATCATTTTTCTTATAAAATTCTTTTCTACTAAGAATTCCAAACTTATTAAACTCTAATACTAAAACGTTGTTCTTTTTTAAATAATTTCTACCTAATTTTAACAACTTCCCCCTAGTTTTAGTTCTTTCAATATAAATCCATAAATTCTCATCTGTCATACCTTTTGTGTTAGGCTGTCCAAGAACTGTAATAGTGTCATTTTTATTCGATTTGTTAACAATTATTAACTTTTCTCTCTTTTCTAAATATGCTATTCCATGGGTCTTTACCAACTCATTACGCTGACATGCTGTTGATGCAAGAAATACAAAAACTATTAATAATAAGTATTTTTTCATATGTTTTTTAAAAAAAAAAATAAAATTATAGAAAATAAACTATATAGTAAAATCCTTTTTTTATCACGAAATAAATTATTCTATAAAGAATTAAATTTAGCAGACACTTTTAATAATCGAATTACTTTGATTTTTATACATATATCTTTCTTATTCATTAAATTAAAAGAGCAAAAAAACAATGTTGACTATAAACAATTTAATCAAAAAATGTTTGATTTTGTATTTAACAAAATTGATGAAAATATGAGAGAATTAGGATATGGAGATACAAAAGTAAATAAAGATATGAAACTATTAATTAAAAGATTTTATAATATTTTAATAAATACTGAAATGTACAAAAATAATGATACCAAAAAAAAAGTTAATTTTTTAAGCACATATTTAGACAAGATTTCACTAGACAAAAACATCAATATTACTGGCTTAGTTGACTATTTTAATAAATATCAAGCTTTTTGTTTTGATTTATCTCCAGATAGTGTATTAAAAGGTAATTTTAATTTTAATTATAAACAAAGATTATAAAATGGCTGTACCAAAGCGTAAAACATCAAAATCAAGACGTAATAAAAGACGTTCACATCATAAAATTGTTGATGCTAATATTATTGAAGATAAAAAATCAGGCGAATTCAGATTATCTCATCATATTGATTTAAAAACAGGATTTTATAACGGTAGACAAGTTATTGAACCCAAAAAATAAATTTATTTAATCTATGGCTAACAGAGTTACGATTGCAATTGATGCAATGGGTGGTGAAAATTCACCAAATAAAATATTTGATGCAATAAAAATCTCTTTAAAAAAAAATAAAAATAATTATTTTCACTTGTTTGGTAAAGAAAATTTGTTGAAAGATACAATACAAAAAAATAAAGAAATTAGTGATTACTGCAAAATTATTAATTGCGAAGATGTTATAGGAGATGAAGAAAGTCCGTTTACCGCCGCAAAAAAAGGTAAAAATACTAGCATGTGGAAATCTATAGAATCGCAAAAAAATGGAGGAGCAGATATAAGCTTATCAGCTGGAAATACTGGAGCCTTACTTATTGTTTCCAGATTAATTTTAAATTGTATTGATGGAATAAACAAACCTGCTTTGGCTGGTTTATGGCCCAACAAAAAAAATATGAGCATTGTTTTAGATTTAGGTGCAAATATAGAGTACGACGAAAAAACTTTAGTAAATTTTTCAAGCATGGGATCCGCTTTATTTAAATCTTTATTCGAAAAAAAAATTCCAAAAGTTGCTTTATTAAATATTGGTTTAGAAGAACACAAGGGTAACGATATATTAAAACGAACTTCTACGATTTTAAAAAATAAAGATTTAAAAAATTTTGAGTTTTGCGGTTATGTTGAAGGTAATCAAATAACTCGTGGAGAGATTGATGTTATCGTTACCGATGGTTTCACTGGAAATATAGCTCTCAAAACTGCAGAAGGTACAGCTAATTTTATAACTGAAAATTTTAAAAATTCATTAAATTTGTTTTCAAAATTAATATCTTTTTATTCATTAAAAAAATTTAAAGAAAAACTTGATCCAAGAAAATATAATGGGGCTATATTTTTAGGTTTACAAGGCCCAGTAGTAAAAAGCCATGGTTCAACTGACGCGAAGGGATTCGCTCATTCAATTGAATTATGTCACAAAATTGTACGTTCGAACTTAATACAAAAGATAAAAACACATTTAATTAGTATTGACCCTTGAATAAACCAATAATATTTTTTTATTAGATGCATAAAAAAAATCTTACACGTAAAAATTTGAGAAATAAAATTTTTCAAAATTTAGGTTTTTCAAAGAATTTTTCTAATAATCTGGTTGATAATTTCTTTAATTCATTAGTAACAGGACTTGCGAGAGAAAATAAGATAAAAATTTCGTCATTTGGTACTTTTAAGGTAATTAATAAAAAGGAAAGAATTGGCAGAAATCCTAAAACAAAAATAGAAACTAAAATCTCAGCAAGAAAAGTTGTTACTTTTTCTCCATCATTATCTATAAAAAATAAAATTAATAAATGAACGAAGTGAAAAAATTAAGAGGTGCTTACAAAACCATTGGTGAAGTTTCTAAAGAACTTGGTCTTATAGATAAAAAAAATGGTAACCTGAAAACTTATACAATTAGATATTGGGAAACACAATTTAAGCAAATTAAACCATTGGTTAAAGCTGGCAAGAGAAGATATTATAGTGAAAAAGATATACAAATAATTAAAAAAATAAAATTTTTACTTAAAGAAAAAGGTTTAACTATAGATGGAGTTAAAAAAATACTTGTAAATAATAAATCCGATCTGCTTGACGATAATGTCGGTTTAGGTATATATAAAGGTAATTTTAAAAACACAGATAATTTTAAGCGAAGATTAATAAAAATATCTAATATTATCAAGGAAATAAAAAAATTAAAAAATGGCTAAAAAAAGTTCAATAAAAGTTCGTTTAGTTCCAGAAAGTAAACCTGATAGTCCTTTTTTTTACTATGTAAAAAAACCTACAGCAGGAGAAAAAGCTAAAATTAAACTAAAAGCGAAAAAATATAACCCTGCAACTCGTAAGCATGAGATATTTATTGAAAAAAAACTACCTCCACATAGTAAATAATATAATTATTTTTTTCTAAAATTTTTTTTTTGATATTCTACGTAACTCCATATCATTGAAGTCCATATTTTTTTTGTAATTGATGGGTCAATTCCGCTTGTGATTGATTTTTTTCTTATTTTTTTTAAAATTTCTTTAATTCTTTTCTGGTCTATTATTTGTTTTCTTAAATTTTTGATATCCATCATCACTTTTACAACTTTAGTTCTTTGTTTTATCAAATCAAAAATATGATTATCAATTTTATCAATTCTTTTTCTTGCTAAGTCTAATTTTTTTTTATTCATTGGCGACAATTAGTAATTTCTAAATTCTATGATAGATATGTATATTAATTCAATGTTTGATGAAAATAAAAATAATTATATAGAGAGATGGTTATTGTTAATAACTTTTCTAGTAGCATTAATGATTGTAGTAGGTGGACTAACAAGACTTACTGACTCTGGCTTATCTATTACAAAATGGGATTTAATTTCCGGAATTTTGCCGCCTCTATCTCTTGGTCAGTGGGAAAACACGTTCAATCTCTATAAGAAAATTCCTGAATTTAAACTTATTAACTCGAATATGACACTTGATGAATTTAAGATTATCTATTGGTGGGAATATATTCATAGACTTTTAGGGAGGTTAATTGGTTTACTTTACATAATACCCCTGTTGTATTTTACATTTACTCAAAAATTTAGATTTAAAGAATTATTATTATATTACTTTATTTTTTTCCTTATCTGTTTTCAAGGTTTTATAGGTTGGTATATGGTGAAAAGTGGTCTTACTGACAGAACTGACGTAAGTCATTATCGTTTATCACTACATTTAACCTTAGCTTTTGTAATTTTTATTTTTTTATTTTGGAGTATTTTAAAAATCAGATATATGAACAAATACAATAATTTTTTTAAATTGCCCTATTTTTTACCTAACATTTTTTTATTTTTTATACTATTGCAAATTTCTATTGGTGCTCTGGTTTCTGGACTTGATGCCGGACAAATTTATCAAAGTTGGCCTTTAATGAATCAAAGTTTTTTTCCTGACGATTCTAATTATAGGGATTTATTTTTGCTTAGCGCTTTTGAAACACCCTCATTAGTCCAATTTGTTCACAGAAATCTAGCATACTTAATTTTAATATACTTTATCTTTATTACAGCAATCATAATGAAAAATATAAATTATTCATATCTAAGAAGCGCAATTATACTAATTACGATATTTCTTTTTATTCAAATTATTTTGGGTATTTTGACTATTTTATCTGGTGCACAGATCGTTTTAGCGTCCTTGCACCAGATAGGTTCTATTTTTTTAATTTCTTCTGTTATAATTTTAGTCTTTAAAAATTCTAAAATTAACTAACAGCTTTTAATTTAGCACTACCAGAAGCATTCAAAGCTTGATCTAAGTCAGCAAGAATATCATCTGGATGTTCTATGCCAATAGATAGTCTTACGTAACCTGGAGTAACACCAGCGGCAAGTAATTCTTCTTCTGTAAGCTGACTATGAGTGGTAGTAGCTGGATGAATAGCTAAACTTCTTGCATCACCAATGTTGGCAACATGGTAAAACATTTTTAACGAGTTAATAAATTTTTTACCTGCTTCACTTCCACCTTTCACTTCCATGCCTACTAAAGCACCATTGCCACCCTTAAAATATTTCTTTGCTCTGTCACCTATTTCACCTTTATATAGAGTAGGGTATATGACTCTTTCTACGTTTTTGTGTTTTTGTAAAAATTGAATTACCTTTTCGGCATTTGAACAATGCTGTTTCATTCTAACAGCTACTGTTTCTAAACCTTGAATAATTCCAAAAGCATTATCTGGGGCCAGAGCTGAACCCAGATCTCTTAATAAAACTACTCTTGCTCTTACCGCATAAGCAACATTGGCTCCTGTAAGTTCAGGAACTACTTTTCCCCAAACAGCACCACCGTAGCTAGGGTCAGGTTCGTTAAATAAAGGTTGTCTTTTAGGATCTGACGTCCAGTCAAAGTTTCCACCATCTACTAGGCATCCTCCAATAACTGTTCCATGACCTCCTATAAATTTTGTTAAAGAATGAATAACAACTGCCGCTCCATGCTCTATAGGTTTGCATATAACAGGAGATGCTGTGTTATCCATAATTAAAGGAATATTATGTTTTCTTCCTATATCAGAAACTTCCTTGATTGGAAAAACACGCAAATAAGGATTTGGTAAAGTTTCAGCATAGATACATCTTGTTTTTTCATCTATTTGCTTTTCAAAATTTTTTGGATCTGAAGGATCTGCATATCTAACTTCGATGCCTAGTTTTTTTAACGTGTGTGTAAATAAGTTTACAGTACCACCGTATAAATCTGTAGAACTGATAAAATTATCTCCTGCCTGACAAACGTTAGTTATTGCAAAAGTAGATGCTGCTTGTCCTGATCCAACAGTAACACATGCTAAACCACCTTCAAGTGCCGCTACTCTTTTTTCCAAAACGTCATTGGTTGGATTCATTATACGCGTATAAATGTTTCCAAACTCTTTTAATGCGAATAAGTTAGCCGCTGTATCGGTATTTTTAAATTGATATGATGTAGTTCTATAAATTGGCACGGCCACTGCTGTAGTAGCAGGATCGCTTCTATATTCTCCGCCATGTAAAGCTATAGTTTCCGGATTTTTAATCTGTTTTGACATTTTTCCCCCTAATAATTAAAATTGAATTAGTATTTTCTTATTAAAATCCTTTGATGTAAAGCTTTTTTGTAGCCTAAAAAATTTGACTTTATTTAGAAATACAAGTACTTATGCGCGAATTACCATGACAAATTTTATTAAAAAAAACGAAATTAAAAATAATTGGCTGTTAATTGACGCTAAAGATGCGGTTGTAGGTAGGCTAGCTGCTTATATATCACTAGTTTTGAGAGGAAAAAACAAAACTCAATACACTCCGCATATGGACAACGGAGACTTTGTAATAGTGACTAATATTGAAAAAATTAAATTTACAGGTAAAAAATTTACTAATAAAAATTATTTTAGACATACTGGTCACCCAGGCGGTATAAAAAAAACGAACCCAAAAATTCTTCAAAAAACTAAACCAGAAGAAATATTAAAACTTGCTGTTAAAAGAATGCTTCCGGGTGGTCCATTAGCAAAAAAACAGCTATCTAAGCTTAAAATTTATAAAGGAGAGTCGCATCCTCACGAATCTCAGAATCCAAAAATTATTAATTTTGATCAACTAAACCCTAAAAACAAAGTAGTTTTAAATTAAAATGGAAGTACAAATAAACATAGAAAGCAAAAATAAAAAAATAAAATTAGATTTTAAAGATTCAAAATACGCTACTGGAAGAAGAAAAAAATCCGTAGCAAGAGTTTGGTTAAAAAAGGGTTCTGGAAATATATATATAAATAATAAAAAAATAGCCGATTATTTTACAAAAAAAAATTTACAAATTGTTGTTTCTAGACCTTTTGCAATTCTTAAGAAAGAAAATGAATTTGATGTAAGATGTTTTGTTAAAGGTGGAGGTTTAAGTGGGCAAGCAGGAGCTATTACGCATGGTATAGCTAGAGCGCTAGTAGAATTTGATAAAGAATTAAAATCGACACTAAAAAAAGAAAAATTAACCACGAGAGACTCGAGGTCTGTAGAAAGAAAAAAATATGGACATCGAAAAGCTAGAAGAAGCTTCCAGTTTTCTAAAAGATAAATATCTTTAAATTATCACTTAATAAGAATAACTGTTATAAGTACATACAATGAAAGATTCATTAAAAATTGCTGTTGCCGGAGCTACTGGGTATGTAGGATTGGAGTTAGTAAAAATATTATCCAAACATCCAAAAATAAAAATATTATATCTTTGTGCCAAAAAATCAGTGGGTAAATCAATTTATACTTTCGATAGAAATATAAAAAACAAAAGATTGCCTAAAATATCCAGCTTTAAGAAAATAGATCTGAAAAAAATAGATGTTATATTCACTGCACTACCTAACGGAGAAGCCCAAAAAATTGCATGTAAAATTCCTGAAAAAGTTAAATTAATAGATCTTTCAGCTGATTTCAGACTGAATAATTTTAAATTGTACAAAAAATGGTATGGCATAAATCATGCTTGTAAAAAATTAATAAATAGTTCCATTTATTCTATAACTGAATTTTCTAGAAAAAAAATTCCATACTATAAAATTATTTCGTGTCCGGGATGCTATCCGACGTCAATTTTATTACCCTTAATACCATTAATTAAAAAAAATATTATAAAAACAAACAATATACGAGTGGACTCAAAATCGGGATATTCTGGAGCGGGCAAAAATATAAAGCAAAAATTTAAATTTATAAATTTATTAAAATCTGTTTCAGCGTATGGCATTGGCAGACATAGACACATGGCCGAAATTGATCAGGAATTATCAAAAGCTTCAAAAAAGAAGATTAAAATATTTTTTACACCACATTTAATGCCTATGTTTAGAGGAATTTTGTCTACAATTTATATTGAGTTAAAAAATAATATTAATCCAAAACAAGTTTATAGTTTTTTAAAAAAATACCACAAATCTAATTCTTTTGTGAAAATTGCTAAATTTAATCAGCATATTGGCACAGGAGAAGTAATAAATTCAAACTTTTGTAAAATTTCCATATGCAAAGATAGAGTGAGCAATAAATTAATTATTATTTCTGCAATTGATAATCTTGTAAAAGGTGCTTCTGGTCAAGCTGTGCAAAATATGAATGTAGCATATAAATTTAATGAAAAATTGGGACTGCAATGAAAAAAATTATTTTTTTGTTTTTGTTTTTTTTTATTACAAGCTGTTCTGATGGAAAAAAAGTTTATTGGTGTGAAGATCACCCATGTATAAATAAAAAAGAAAAAGAAGCTTATTTTAAAAAGACAATGATAGTTGAAGTGAAATCTATAGATAAAAATAAAATTAAAAAAAATTCTCAAATGGAAAAAATATTAGAACAGGCTTCAATAAATGAGAAAAAAAGACTATTGACTGAAAGACAAATTGCAAAAAAGGAAATTCTAGAAAATAAAAGAAAAATTAAACTTGAAAAAGAACAGATTAAAAAAGCTCGATTAGAAGAAAAAGAAAGAATTAAGCAAGAAAAACTACTTGCTAAACAGATTAAGTTAGAAGAAAAAGAGAGAAATAAACAACAAAAACTGCTTGCCAAAGAAAAACTTAAAGATAAAAAGAAAAAAGATAAAGTAAAAAAAAAGATAAATATTATGGACATCGATAAAAATAACAAATTAACATTTAAAAATAATGAATTTGACGATTTGGTTAAAAAAATTAAAGAAGAGAATATGTTAAAATCTTATCCAGACATTAACAATATACCCAATTAGAAAATGAATAAAAAAATTAATATAGCAATAGTAGGATTTGGAAATATTGGTAGTTATTTTTACAGAACTCTCCAAAAAAATAAAAAAATTATTGCAAAAAAAACTGGAAAAATTCCAATAATTAAATTTATCTCTGCTAAAAGCTTAAACAAAAAAAGGAAAATTAAACTTCCTAAATCTAAATGGTTCAAAAATCCTTTAAAATTGGTATTACGGAAAGATGTTGATGTTGTTGTTGAGCTTGTAGGCGGGTCAGAAAGTGTTGCTAAAAAAGTTGTTTTTACAGCGTTAAAAAATAAAAAACATGTGATTACTGCAAATAAAGCTCTTATGGCAAAGTATGGAGATAAATTAGCCTACATCGCTGAAAAAAATAAAGTAAATCTTGAATATGAAGCTTCTGTTGCTGCAGGTGTGCCAATAATTAGATCGTTAAAAGAAGGATTGATAGCAAATAAAATTAATAAAATTTATGGAATACTTAATGGTACAACAAATTATATTTTATCCTCAATGGAAGATACTGGTAAAAATTTTAATGATGTACTAGAAATTGCAAAAAAATTAGGATTTGCTGAAAAAAATCCCATTTCTGATCTAAATGGAAGTGATGCTGCATCTAAAATTAAGATCCTTTCTTCGATAGCTTTTAATAGAAAAATTTCAAAAAATAAGATTTTAATAGAAGGAATTCAAAACATAAATTTAATTGATATTATTCACGCTAAAAAACTAGGTTACAAAATAAAACTACTTGCCGTTTCCGAACTTAGTAAGAATAAATTAATCGAAAGAGTACACCCATCATTAGTTTTAAAAAACTCATATATAGGAAATATAAATGGTGTTTTAAATGCAATCATTGTAAATGGAAGTCCTGTTGGTAGATCTGTATTACAGGGGGAAGGGGCTGGTCCGGGACCAACAACATCAGCTGTGATATCTGATTTGTGCTCTATTCTAAGAGGAAATATAAAATATCCTTTTGGTGTTTCAACATTTTTAAGGAAAAATATCAAAACTATTGATATTTCAAAACATGTTTGTTCCTCATATTTGAGAATTGAAGTAAAAGATTTACCTGGTGTTTTATCATCAATTACAAAGATTTTTGCTAATAATAAAATATCAATAAAAAATTTAATTCAAACACCTCATAAAAAAAGCAAAACTGCATCAATTATTATCATTACACACAAAAATTTTGATAAAAATTTTAATAAACTTTTAAAAAACTTATCAAAAAATAGTTTTGTTTTGAAAAAACCAACTTTTATAAGAATTGAAAAAATTTAGATGAGTATTGATATAAAATTTTTAGATTTATTTATTAATACAACTTCTAGAGCTGCTTATGGTGCATCTTTATTTAAAGGTAAAAACAATAAAATAGCTGCTGATCAAGCTGCCGTGGATGAAATGAGAAAAGAACTTAATAAAATTAACATGAAAGGAAAAATAGTTATTGGAGAAGGTGAAATGGATGAGGCGCCAATGCTCTATATTAATGAGTTGGTAGGTACTAAAATAGGAGAAGAACTTGATATAGCAGTTGATCCTTTGGAAGGAACTAACTTTGCGGCAAAAAATTTACCAAATGCTTTGGCTGTATTAGCGGTTACAAAAAAAGGAGACTTGTTAAACGCGCCTGATATTTATATGGAAAAAATAGCTGTTGGTCCTAATTTGCCAAAAAATCTTGTCGATTTAGATTATAGTGTAGAAAAAAATATCAAATTACTTAGCGAAGCTAAAAACACATCACCTAAAAATTTATCAGCTTGTGTTTTAAAGCGTCCAAGACATGAAAAAATTATAAATTCACTTAATGAAATGGGCGTGAAGATAAATTATATTTCTGATGGAGATGTCTCCGGCGTAATGTCAGTGTCTAATCAAAATACTGGAAGTGACATTTATCTAGGTATCGGTGGTGGTCCTGAAGGTGTACTAGCTGCTGCCGCTCTTAAATGCTTAAATTGCCAAATGCAAACAAGATTATACTTTCAAGACAAAGAAGAAAAAGAAAGGGCACATAAATTAGGAATCAAAGATCTATTTAGAAAATATATAATATCAGATATGGTAAAAAATGATGTAATTTTCTGCGCATCAGGAGTTACTGATGGGGATTTAGTTAATGGTATAAAAGATTGTGGTGATCAATTTGAATCTGAAACAATAATTTTACACAAAAGTAGCAAAATAAACAAAAAAATTAAAAAAAAATATATAAAATGAACTCTCATTCAGTAAGAGGGAAAAGCTGGATCTTTAAAAAGTATAATGAAAACGATGTTAAAAAAATCTGTGAGGATTTTTTCTTAAGCGAAATCGTTTCAAAATTATTATCTATAAGAAAAAAATATATTCAAGATATTAGTATCTTTTTAAATCCTTCTATAAAAAATCTTTTCCCAAATCCTATGAATTTAAAAGATATGAAAACAGCTGTCGAAAGAGTATATAAATGTATTGAAAAAAACGAAACAGTTGGGGTTTTTGGTGATTACGATGTAGACGGAGCTACATCTACAGCGCTATTAATTCAATATTTCCAATCATTAAACCTAAAAGTAAACAGCTATATTCCTGATAGAAAAAAAGAAGGTTATGGTCCTTCCGAAACAGGTTTTAACAATCTTATTAAATTAGGTTCTAAAATTATTTTTACAGTGGATTGTGGAACAATGTCTTTTAAACCTGTTGAAATGGCACAAGAAAAAAATGTTGATGTAATTATATTAGATCATCACCAGTCAGATATTAATTTACCTAATGCCTGTGCAATTGTTAATCCTAATAGATACGATGATACATCTGAACTAAAATATTTATGTGCTGCTGGGGTTTGTTTTGTTTTTTTAGCTGCTTTAAATAAAAAATTAAGAGATGAAAAATGGTTTTTTAAAAAAAAAGTTAAAGAACCTAATATTTTAAATTTTTTAGACTTGGTTTCTTTAGGAACAGTTTGTGATGTTGTGCCTTTAATCGGTTTAAACAGAGCTTTAGTTGCTCAAGGTCTAAAAATAATCAAAAAAAGAACTAATCTCGGACTAAAAACTTTATACGACTTGTGTAAAATTGATACACAACCATCTACTTATCATTTGGGATTTGTGCTGGGACCTAGAATAAATGCGGGTGGTAGAGTTGGTAAATCATCCCATGGAGTTGAACTTTTAACTTCAAAAGACCCACATGTTGCTTATAAAATTGCTAAAGACTTAGATTCATCTAACAAACAAAGACAAAGTATTGAATTTTTATTAACAGAAAAAGTTAACTCGGAAGTTAAAAATTATCATAATCACCCAGTGTTAGTTCTTGCTGGCAATAATTGGCATGAAGGAATAATAGGAATAGTAGCTGCTAGAATAAAAGAAAAGTATAATAAACCAACTGTGTTAATTTCAGTGAATGATGACATTGGAAAGGGATCTGCTAGGTCAATAATAGGTTTTGACATAGGCACACAAATAATAAAAGCGGTACAAAAAGGTATCTTAGAAAAGGGTGGTGGACATAAAATGGCAGGAGGGTTTACCTTAAAAAAGAATAATATTTCTAGTTTTAGAGAATTTTTAATAAAAAATTTTGAAAAAGATAATTCCAATTTTTCAGATAAGGAAAATTTTTATTTGGATTCAATTATTACACCTAGCGCTTTAAATATTGATTTTTATAATCAAATAAATTGCTTGGGTCCATTTGGATCAGGAAATAGTGAGCCTAGATTTGTCGTAGAGAATTTAAAAGTAATAAAATCAAAATTTGTAGGAAATAACCATATAAAATCATTACTTATTGGATCAGATGGTTCAGTAATATCAACATTTACTGCAAATGCTAAAGAAACGCCATTAGAAAGTTTATTAATTGAAGGTAGCAAGAAGAAATTTAATATAGCTGGTAAATTAAAATTAAATGAGTGGAAAGGAAAAAAAGAAATAGAATTTGTAATTGAAGATATTTCGTGCTAAAAATTATTTAGGTAATTTTTTAAAAAAGTTTTCCAAATATTTATTATAATTTTTCCAGGAATTCACTGATGTTTTATAAAGTTTTTTTCGAGCTTGAGCATAACTTGCAGTTTTAATAGGTCTTTTGTTTTTATAAAATTTAACACAATTATTGTTCCAACTTAAATTGCAGAATTTTAACAACCGTTTTATTTCATTTTCTGGTTTTGAAATAATTTTTTCGTATGTAACATCATAAATAAAATCTGGTAATAAATTTTTCCAATAAATCATTAAATCATGATACAAATTATAAAATTCAGTTAATTCACTTAAATTGTAAGCAAAGTTTAGTTTTGGATTAACAAAATAATTTTTATAAATTGATAAACACACATCTTCAGGACTTCTAGTGCAATGAATAATCTTCGAATAGGGAAGAATTATTTTTATTAAACCTATCCATTTGAAATTGATTGGAAGTTTATCTGTAACTTTTCTTGAATTATTTGAAAGATTGTTAATTTTATTTATATATTCTTTTCCAACTTTTAAAATTTCAGCATTACTAGATTTGCTAATTAATTCTATGTCCTTAAAATGTTTTACTATAATATTAGGTAAATAATTTAATTCATCTCCCCCGTATACATTTGGATGATTAGAAATAATTTGTTCTATTAAAGTGGTACCTGATCTAGGCATACCAATAATAAAAATAGGTGCTGTGTTCTTATTTAGAAGATTTTTATTATCATTGATAAATTTATTACTAAAAACTTTTTTAATTTTTTTAAATTCATCTTTTTCATTTTCAATAGAAAATTTTAAATCATTTCTACGCAAATCGTTTCCAATTTTGTAATAATTAAAAGCATCATTATAATTTTGAATATCATCAGAGGCTTTGCCAAGAGCAAATGCAATTTCTACTTTTTTTCTATCGGGAATTTTTGAGTCATTATAAATATTTTTTAGTAATTTATAATGTTTGTTATTATGAGAATATTTTATAATCTGGCTTAGATTTCTATGTGCTGTAAATAAAAATTTATTCATATTAATAGATTTTTCTAAATATTTTCTTGCTAAATTAAAGTTGCCAAGATTGATGTAAATATTTCCTAAATTATAATATGCTGGAAAGAATTTTTTATTTATCTTAATTGCTTCCTTGTAACATTTAATTGATTCTTTATACTTGTTCATATCTAAATATAAATTTCCTAAATTGTTGTGGGATTCAGAAACTTGGTAATTTAATTTTATCGATTTTAAATACTGTTTTTCCGCTAAAATTAATTCACCTTTTGATTTAAATGCTGTGCCTAAATTATTATAAATTACCGAATAATTAGGATTAATCTCAATACCTTTTTTAAAATTGATAATAGCTTCATTCAATTCACCTTTTTCTGTAAGGATTAGACCCATTATATTATAAAGAAACACCTCGTTTGGATTGCTTTCTAATAGTTTTTTATTCAATATTTTTGCCTCTTTCAAATTTTTAGATTTGTATAGATTTAAAAGGTTTTGAATATTTTGTTGAAGTTTCATATTTAATATACTGTTTCAAATTTTAAAGTGCTATATTCATCGTTGAAACAATAATAAATATATAATAAATAAAGGGTTAATTTAATAGGTCCCATCGTCTAACGGTTAGGACAGATGGTTTTCAATCATCTAATCGGGGTTCGATTCCCCGTGGGACCGCCAAATTGGTTGGATTTGCTATGAAATTTTTAAGAGTTGGCGAGTTACATAATGAAATACCAGCTATTTTAGATAAAAATAAACAAATTAGGGATATTTCCTCAATAATAAAGGACTTGAACCCTGAAACAATAAATCAAAAAACGATTAATAAATTAAATCAAAGTAATGTAGAAAATTTACCTATTATCAAAGAACCAATTAGAATAGGTGCTTGTGTTTCTAGACCTGAAAAATTTATTGGAATTGGTTTAAATTACAGTGATCACGCAGCGGAAACAGGAATGGAACCTCCCAAGGAACCTATTATATTCATGAAAGCTAATAGCTCAATATCAGGTCCATACGACAACATAATAATACCAAAAAATTCAAAAAAAACTGACTGGGAAGTCGAACTCGGAATAATTATAGGAAAAAAAAGTCAGTATATAAAAGAAGAAAAATCTAATGAACATATCTTTGGTTATTGTGTTGTTAATGATATTAGTGAAAGAGAATTTCAAATAGAAAGGTCAGGAACTTGGGACAAAGGTAAAGGTTGCGATACTTTTGGACCTATCGGTCCTTACTTAGTAACAAAAGATGAAATAAAGAACGTGCAAAATTTAAATTTAGAATTAAAAGTGAATAATAAAATTATGCAGAAGGGCAACACTAATAAAATGATATTTAACGTTAATTTTTTAGTTTCTTATATTAGTAATTTCATGACCCTAAATCCTGGAGATATAATTACAACTGGAACACCGCCTGGAGTAGGTATGGCTATGAAGCCTCAAGTATTTCTTAATTCTGGAGATGAAATGATACTTAAAATTGATAATTTGGGTACACAAAAGCAAAAAGTTTTATAATTAAAAAAAATGAAATGAATTATTATGTTTATTTAATAGCAAGCAAAAAAAATTCAAAATTAAAAACATATGTCGGTTATACAAATAATTTAAAAAAAAGACTTTTTTTACATAATTCTGGAAGAGGTGCAAAATCTACAAAAGGTAGACGATGGAGAATTATTTACAAAGAAAAACTAAATTCAAAAAGTAAAGCCATGTCTAGAGAATATTATTTAAAAAAAGATATTAAATTAAGAAAAAAACTAAGTCTTAAATTTTAATTTTATTTAATGCGTTATTCTTAAACAAATTAGCTTCTTGAATATATCGTCTTACCATCTGAGTAGTTTTATGCCCTGTCATCGCCATTATACTTCTTTCCTCTGCTCCTTGATCAGCTGCGGATGTAGCAAAGCCCGATCTCAAACTATGACCCGAGTATTTTTTTGAGTCTAAACCAGCTATAGCTGAATATTTTTTTATTGTTAAGGCCACGCTTTTATCTGACATATCAAAAATTTTTCCAGATTTGATTTCAGATTTATCAATCCATTTTTTTAGCGCTACTACAGGACAGTAGTTTACATTTGAAAAGAAGGGGATACCTTTGGTCATTCCTTCTCCAGATTGATCTGTTTTTGATCTTTTTACAAAAATTTTAACGCCTTCTGGCACAAAATCTAAATCTTCGTAATCTATTGCCACTAGTTCTGATCTTCTAAATCCTCCTGAGAATCCTAATAAAATTAAGGCTTTATTTTTTAACTTATTTATTTCGTTCTTGTCTTTGTCTATTACATTAACTATTAACTTTAACTCGTTAATTAATATTGGTTTTTTTGCTTTTTGATGACTGCCTAGTATACGTTTTATGCCCATTAAATTTTCTGTAATTACTGGATGTTTTACATCTATATAATGACCAGAAAGTTTATGGATAACGCTTATAGACGCCAATCTACGTTTTAAAGTACTAAATTTACTCGATTTTGATAAATGTGTTAGATAAAGAGTTATAATTTTTGGCTCAGAGGGCATTGATTTAAATCCATTTTTGATACAGAAATTTGCAAAATCTTTATAATCAGCCTTGTAGGCTCGTAAAGTATTGGAAGCTTTTGATTTCTTTAAATTGTCTAAAGTTTCCAATTCAAGACTTTTTAGATCTGTAATTAAATTACTCATATATTTCCGATAACCATTAATTATCGGAATTTTATAATAGAGTATTTTGAAGATGTCAAGTAATCAATTATAGTGCTTTAAAATATGTTTGGTAATAGAAAACGAGTTATATTAGATAGAGGACCAAGTTGGCCTGATTATCAGGTAGCTGAGCCGTTTGTAATTCGTTATTACCCTCTTTTTAGGCATAGACCTAAGTGGTTTCCATTCAATATCTTCATCCATAAGCTTCTAAAGAGCGATTTAGGGGACTTACACGACCATTATTGGTCATATATCACCATAATGCTTAAAGGAGGCTATTGGGAAACGACTGAAAAGGGTACTTTTTGGAGAAAACCTGGTTATATTGGATTCAGAAGGTACAACAGCCGTCATAGTCTTAAGATACCAGAAGGAAAGTGTGCCTGGACCTTATTGTTTGTTGGACCCAAAAAGGAGAATAAACTACACTCTAAATACTCAAAAAACCCTTAGTTTTAGCCATTTTTTTACTCTTTTGACCCCTATTTCATAAATTCACTATGTTCACCCTCCAGTTGTAGCGTTTAGTATTAATTTACTAAATATACCCCTTCTATGGCCGTTTAATCGCTATATTCCGATACTGCAACCCTTGTAAATCAAGCATTTTAAAAACTCTTAATTTACTTTTTTTTGCTTTAATTTATCGCTATTTACAAGGCTAATTTACCTTTAAAATTAGAGAGCGCATTGTTATGGTGAGATTCTTAAATATAGCCCGTATTTATTGGCTTATTTAATGTTACTTTTATTGATGACCTTATATTATAATTTACTTTATATTTATATTATAACTTATTGATTTTATTAATTATTTTATAATATTTAAAGTAATACATTAAGTAATACTATTTTACAATTATTCCTGAACGTTCCCTAAATGATATGTAAACGCCAGAACATATAATTATAGCTAACCCAACCCAGGTCCAATAGTGCGGAAAATCAGAGAAAAAATAATACCCCAAAATAACATTTGTAACTATTTCAAAATATCCAAAAGGTGCCAGTTTAGATGCATCAGCATATTTTAATGATAAAATTAAAAATAAATGACCAAGACATGCAAAGATGCCCATCAGAGCAAGTAACGACCATTGATTAAAAGTAGGATTAACCCAAACAACAGGAACTATAAATGAACCGATAATGGCCCCTACTACTCCGGTCAATAACAAAGTTAACAAAGGACTATCTGAAGTATGAAGTTTACGTGTTATAACAAGATAAATACCATAGAAAAAACCTGTTCCTAACGCAGCTAAGCTAGCCAAATTAAATTCTATAAAACCAGGTCTAATAACAATTAAACTTCCAATAAAACCAATTATTACCGCAGACCATCTTCTAAAACCTACTTTTTCACCTAAAAAAATAGGAGATAAAGTTGTAGTAATTAAAGGAGCTACAAAAGCAAGTGTTAAAGCTTTTGCCATTGAAATTATAGAAATAGAATAAAAAAATAATACATTAGCACAAAATAAAGTTAAACCTCTAAAAAATTGTAACTTGGGCTGAGTACTCATTGTTAAATTTTTTCTAAAGAAAAAAAACATAAAGGGTAAAGTAAAGAATACTGTAAAAAAATATCTAGCCCAGGTAATTTGAAAAAAAGATAATTCTGAACTCAAATATTTAGCTATAGTATCCATAAAAGGTAATATAGCCCACGCAAGAAGATTATAAGAAATGGCTTTCACAGTTAGTTAAAGTATTTCAAAGAAATAAATACTACAACTATTAAAGTAAAAAATGATAAAAAAGTTGATAAAGCTACTGTACTTGCGACACTATCAGATATTTTTTTAGGTGAATAAATTTTACTTACAAGGTAAGAAAGAACCGCAGAAGGCATTGAAGCTTGAATAAACATAACTCCAGCTTCTACACCAGTAAGGTTAAAAAATTTAACAAAACCAAAACCTACAATAGGTCCTATAACAACCCTTGTTAGTGAGTATATTAAAGTTTCCTTAAATGAAAAAACTTTAAGTTTAGATAATGCTACGCCTAAAGACATTAAAACTAAGAAAATTGTTGAATAACCAATTAAAAATGTTGCATTTTCTAAAAATTTTGGAGATGGAATTTTAAAATAAACGAAAATTAAAGATACTAATAATGCATAAACAGGAATGCAGGTAAGTAAAGGTTTTATTGAAAACTTTTTGCTTGCAAGTAATATGTTAACACTAAAATGAAAAACTAGTATCATTGCAGTAGCTGCTGTAGCTATAGCTAAACCTAATTGTCCATATGCGAATAAGCATAACGGCATTCCCATATTTCCAGTGTTTGGCAAAATTAAGGGTGGTAACAATCTATAAATGTCTTTATTAAGTATCTTTAAAATAAATATCCCAATAAAAGCAAAAATCAATACATATAATGTAATGTAATAAGAGAATCGAAGAAATAACTCTATACTTATATTGGTACTAGTTAGTGAGTAAAAAATTATTGCAGGTAAACCAAAATTACCAGCAAAAGTAGTAATGAACTTAGTGTTGAATTTTGGGTCTTTTTTACCATACCAATATCCAATTCCTATAATTAAAAAGACAGGAAATAGAACGTCAATTAACTTAATTATTAGATCCATTTTTAAGACCTAGCAATATCAGGAGAAGGTTTGGTAGGATTTTTGTATCCTATTGCCCTTTCAAATTCTGTAAGACGTTTATAGATTGATCTTAATTCAGTAATTCTGGTCCAGTTTTGCATAAATAATGAAAAACTACCTTGGACTTCTCTAAAAGCGCTTGATGTTTGTATTAGCACTCCTAATGTCATTGCGCCTGTAAATAAACCAGGTCCCATTATTATATAAGGCACAATTATCATCGATTGATTGTACATAATTAACCACAAGTCAAAATAACCATAATGCAAAAATAAACGATGATAGTTAAATTTTATACCCGAAAAAAGTTCTAATATGGTTGGTGGTTTAGCATACTCTACTCTATCATCTTCTCCGTAAACTAACTCTTTTCTAAATGCAGCCTCAACTACTTGATTATTATACTCTAAACCGGGAAGCTTAATTCCAACTAACCAACTTATAAGTACACCTCCTAAACTTGCAGTAAGTGAGACATAAACTAATGAACCATTTATATCTTTAAGAAAAGGTATAATAACATTTGACGAAAGGCCCCATAAAATTGGGATAAATGCTATAAGTAGCATTATAGCTCTTATTATTTGTAAACCAATACTCTCAACAATTTTTGCAAAATTCATACAATCTTCTTGTATTCTTTGAGATGCGCCTTCAACTTTAGCGTCAATTTTCTTCCAATACGGCATATAGGCAAATGTCATCGCTTCTCTCCATCTAAATGCATATAACCGGGTAAAGTAATTAGTGATTGTATAAATTATTACATAAGGAATAGCTAACTTCATAAACAAGAAAATTCCATCGTAAAATTCGCTAACATCTCTTTCTGTAGCTTTTTGAAGAAGATCGTAAAAACCTTTGTACCATTCATTAATTTTTACATCTATCCATGTTTGAGCGAGAAGTGAACCTATAATAAATAAAAAACCGCCCCAAGCCCAGGCACCCCATTTTTTCGACCAAAAAAAACTTTTTAACATTATTTAATTATCTCTTGTTTTATAATTTTTATATTATATCCGTGCAAACCGATAACCCTTTTTTTAGATCTAGTAACTAATATCATTTTTTTAATTTTTAAAAATTTTATTATTTGAGCCCCTATACCGTAATTTTTAATTAATTTATCATTTCCGCTATTATAAAATTTTAAATTTTTATATGTTTTAAGAGTCTCAGTGACAGATTTTAAATTTGTATCCCTAATAAAAACAAGAACACAATTATTATATTTTTTAAAGTAGTTTATTGTTTTATTAAATGAATTAGGCAATTTTTCTCCCATTAAATAATTTTTTACAACATTTGATGATATTACTCTTACTCTTGGAACTATTTTTGAATCTAAATCTCCTTTAATTAACGCAAAATGCTCAGATCCATCAAGAGTATTCTCAAATATCTTAATTTTATAGTTTTGGTTTTTAATCTTAATAATTGAGGATTTTTTAAACTTTATTAATTTCTCTCTATCAAGACGATAAGAAATTAAATCATCAATTCTTCCAATATTAATTCTATGCTTTTTTGCAAAATTAAATAATTGTTTTCCTTTGGACATAGAACCATCATTATTCATAATTTCACAAATTACAGCAGCCGAACCTTGCCTTGACAATTTAGATATATCTACTGAAGCCTCTGTATGCCCTGCCCTTACCAGTACTCCACCATTTCTTGAGACGATAGGAAATAAGTGTCCAGGCGAAACAAAATCTTTTGACGTAACATTTTTTTTTATTGCAGTAATAATTGTCTTTGCTCGATCAAATGCTGAAATGCCGGTGCTTATACCTTTCTTAGCATCAATTGAAACTGTAAATGCTGTATGACTTCTAGAAAGATTTCTTGCAGCCATTAGTGGTAAATTTAATTTATCGGCTTGTTTCTGACATAAAGTTAAACATATCAATCCTCTTCCATGTGTTGCCATAAAATTAATTAATTTAGGAGTAATTTTAGAAGCGGGTACTATAAGATCGCCTTCATTTTCTCTATTCTCGTCATCAACAAGAATAAACATTTTACCTTTTTTAGCATCATTAATTATCTTTGTAATTTTAGCAAATTTCATTTTTCTAGCTATAAAAAATTTTTTATATATTTTCCTAAAACATCAAATTCAACATTAACAAAATCTTTATTTTTTAAGTAAATTAAATTAGTTTCTTTTAAAGATCTAGGAATAACAACTATTTCAAAACTATCTTTTAAAATTTTAGATATAGTTAAGGATACGCCATTAATTGCCACAGACCCTTTTTCAATTACATATTTCTTGTATTTTTTAGGCAAATTTATAGTAATAATCCATGATTTTCCTAAAGTGACTATTTTATTTACTTTGCAGCTAGCATCTACATGACCTTGGACAAAATGACCAGAATTTCTCTGACCAAATTTTAAAGATTGCTCAAGATTTACGATATTTCCTGATTTAATATATTTAAAATTTGTTCTATTAATTGTTTCTATCGATATATAAAAATAAATTGTATTTTCTTTTATTTTATCAACTGTAAGACAGGCACCGGAACAGCAAATTGATGAACCGATATCTTTTTTTTTGAGTTTCAATTTAGAAAGTATTTGTAATTCTATATTTTTTATATTTTTCTTAATATTTTTTATTTTACCAGTAGATTTTATAATTCCGCTAAACATTATTTAATTTTGTAAAGAATAAGCTTGTCTCCAAGCAAATTAACTTTTTTTACATGAGATTTTTTTTTAATATATAAATTTATGCTTTTTTTAAAATTATTTCTCCCATTTCTACCTAGCTTGAACTGTGATTTAAAAACATAGAGAATATTTACAAGTTTTTTTGATAAAAATTTTGTTATGAGATTTTGACCTGATTCAACAAATATTCTACTATAACCAAAAAACTTAAGTGTTTTAAGAATTTTTATCAAATCAAAATCACCATTTTTATTTAAAGATTGATGAATAAGTTTAATTTTTAATTTTTTTAGCTGACGGATTTTCTTTTTATTTCTTTTATTAAAGAAAATTATAGTAGTATATAAATTCGAAGTTTGTACTATTTTTGATTTAATTGAAATGTCTAAATTCTTATTTATAATCACTCTCGTTGGTGAATTTTTTTCAAGTCCATTAATTCTACAATTTAAATTTGGATTATCGATTTTAATTGTACGTCCTGAAGTAAGAATACAATCGTGTTTGCTTCTTAACAAGTGAACTCTACCTCTCGAATATTTGTTTGTTATCCATTTATTTTTATTATTGACAGTGTAATAATCGTCAGAAACTGCGATCTTCGCACTTACATATGGAAGATTGTTAGTCTTGAAATTGATATAGCTTCTATAAAAATCATTAACTTTTGAAGATAAAATTCCGGTTTTAACTTTTATTTTCCTCTTTTTAAAAAAAGTAACTGATTTTTTATATGACCTTTTATCTGGATCATTTATGCTAAAAAAAACTTTCTTTATTTTTTTTTTATAAATAAGATTTGTACAAGGTGGGGTAATACCATAATGAGAGCATGGTTCTAATGTAACGTATAAATGTAAATTTTTACTTTTCCCTTTTATTTTGTTAATTGCTTCAAACTCTGCATGGGGTCTACCGTTTCTTTGTGTGCATCCAGCACTTATAACAGTATCATCATTTACTATAACACAACCTACAGAAGGATTTGTTCTAGTTTGGCCAAGATTATGATTAGCCTGCTCTAGTGCAAGATTCATATAAAAGTTTTCTCTTAAATTATTATTCTGATTTATAGACATTCAAGTTGCCAATAAATTGTTCAAAATCTTTTGCTTCCTTAAAATTTTTATATACCGAAGCAAATCGAACAAATGCTACTTGATCCAAGTTTGCTAGCCCATCCATAATAAACTTTCCTATAGTGCTAGTTGGAATTTCATTTTCACCAAGTCCTTCTAAATTTCTTACTATTTTCGAGATAAATTTTTCTATGGTTTCGCTATCTATTGGCCTTTTTCTTAAAGAAATCATTATAGATTTTGCAATTTTATCTCTGTCAAATGGCTCTCTATGGCCATTATTTTTTATAACTGTTAATTCTCTGAATTGAACTCTTTCAAATGTTGTGAAACGTTCTTTTCTTTCGCAAGCACATACTCTTCTTCTACGAATAGCCGTACCATCTTCAGTTGGCCTGGAGTCTACTACTGATGTATCTTTTTCTCTACAAAAAGGACAAAGCATATATTAGTTACTGTTTAAATGGTTATAAATTGGAAATTTTGAACATAATTCTATTACTTCTTTTCTTACTTCAGTTTCAATTTTACTATTATCATCAGAATTTTTTGATAGTCCAACGATAACTTTAGTAATTAAGTCACCTACAGCTTTAAATTCATTTAATCCAAAGCCTCTAGTTGTAGCTGCCTGACTGCCTAATCTAATCCCAGAAGTTATAGTTGGCTTGGCCGTGTCAAATGGAATCCCATTTTTATTGCAAGTAATATTAGCTCGGCACAAACTTGCTTCTGCATCTTTGCCTGTAACATTAAAAGGTCTCAAATCAACTAGCATAAGATGTGTATCTGTACCACCTGAGAATATTTTAAAACCATTGTTTTTCATTGTCTCGGATAAAATTTTTGCATTTGCAAGAACCGCCTTTATATATTCTTTGAAGCTAGGTTGCAAAGCTTCTTGAAATGCTGCTGCTTTTGCGGCTATTACATGCATCAACGGTCCTCCTTGATAGCCTGGAAATACAGCAGAATTTATTTTCTTAATTAAATCTTCTCTATTAGTTAAAATAATACCCCCTCTTCCTCCACGCAGAACTTTATGTGTTGTTGAAGTAACTATATCTGCGTGTTCAATCGGATTCGGGTAACCTTTTCCAGCAACCAAGCCAGAAAAGTGGGCCATATCGACCATAAGATACGCATCTACTTTTTTTGCAATTTCTTTAAATCTTTTAAAGTCTATTACTCTAGAATAGGCACTACCTCCAGCTATAATTAGTTTTGGTTTGTGTTCTATAGCTAATTTTTCAACTTGTTCATAGTCAATAAGACCTGACTCTTTATCCACTTCATAATGAAAAGAATTAAGCCATTTACCAGATAGAGCAACTTTTGCACCGTGAGTTAAATGTCCACCAGAATTCAGACTCATACCAAGTATTGGATCACCTGGATTAAGTAAGGCCAAATAAACGGCGCCGTTAGCTTGCGCTCCTGAATGAGGTTGTACGTTAGCAAATTTTGCGTCAAATAATTTTTTTACTCTTTCGAGAGCAAGAATTTCTGCTTTATCAACAAATTCACATCCTCCATAATATCTTTTGGATGGATAACCTTCAGCATATTTATTTGTCATGATTGAACCCTGGGCATCTAAAACAGCCTTTGAAACAATATTTTCGGAAGCGATTAATTCTATATGTTGTTGTTGTCTTTCTAATTCTTGTTTTATTGAATTATAAAGATCTGGATCAGTAATTGATAAACTTTCATCAAAAAAGTTTTGATAGCTATTAGATAAATATTTTTTTAGTTTTGTCATTTTTGTTAAATTTTATTTATTCTTTTTAAATGTCTGCCACCTTCAAATTCTGTTTTTAAAAAAACATTTACACATTTTAAGGCCAAACTTTGTTTTATAAATCTTGATCCTAATGCCATTACATTGGCATTATTATGTAATCTGCTTAACTTGGCAGACCTAATATTGTAACACAAAGCTGCTCTTATTTTTTTATGTTTGTTTGCGGTAATAACCATCCCTTCGCCAGATCCACAAATTAAAATTCCAAAACTATTTCTTGTACTTTTAATTTTTTTAGATAAGAGATGAGCATAATGCGGATAATCAACAGATTTTTTACTTTTGGTTCCTAGATCAGTCACTTTTTTACCTTTTTTTATCAAATATCTTTTAATTTTTTCTTTAAGCCCAAAACCAGCGTGATCTGCCGCTAAAAGAATTTCACTTTTTTTTGTTTTTCTGTCTACCACTGCTAATAAGCTAAAATATTACTAAATATATATAGTATAACAAAATATACCACAATATTTTGATTTATATTTTTATATTTAGTTGAATTTATAGTCGGTCAAACAGGCCACTAAATGGACTCTATTTTCTTCTCCGCCATTAAAAGCATTATGATACTTTATATTATTTGTAATATAAACTCGCCCATTGGCTGGTAGGTGTTTTGCCACATTTTCAATAACCATCATGCATCCAGGATTTGTTATAATAGGAATATGTAATCTCGGTTCTGGATCTCTATGCCAACTTAATGTAGTTCTTGGTTCTTTTAACAAAATTCTTAATCTTCCTAATTTAAATTTTTTAGATAATTTTTCATAAACTTCTTTAAAATATGTATGTTCAAATTCTTTAACAAATTCTGTATATAAACTTTCATCAAGAAATTTATCTCTAACTGATTCTTTTCCTGTATGATCAGGTTTAGTCCAGTATACACCTCTAGCATAATTTCCTTGAGTAGATTCTGGCTTGCCAGGTATTTGATTTAAACAGATAGCAGCAAAATCTTTTATCTTATTTGCGCTATCATAATTTTTAATTTTCAAAACTTGCTTTAAAGCTTCTTTAAGTTTATTTATATCAAATTTTAAATCTTCAACTGTGTGAAAATCACTAAAATCGTTCATACATGCATTTATTTATACAATTCTCATTCTAAATCAATAAATATATATTTACTAGGTTGGATTTGTCGCAATAGAATTACAAATTGTAATAATATAAACTTTTAAATTGAAATGCGAATTATTATCAAATGAAAAATGTAGGATCATATCCAAGCGTAAGATTAAGAAGAAATAGAAAAAGTGAATGGTGTAGAAAGTTAGTCAGTGAAAATAACTTATCACCAAGCGATCTTATTTGGCCAATTTTTATTAGAGAGGGTAAAAATTTAAAAGAACCTATTAAATCAATGCCGGGCGTGTATCGATATACACTTGATAAAATTGAAAAACTTGTTGAAAGAGCAATAGAAAAAAAAATTCCAATGATTGCGTTGTTTCCTTATACTTCCAGTTCAAAAAAGAATTATAGGGGCAGTGAAGCTCTTAATAAAAATAATTTGATCTGTAAAGCTTTAAAATTAATTAAGAAAAATTTTGATGAGATTGGGTTGATGTGTGATGTGGCGCTAGATCCATATACGAGTCATGGCCATGATGGTATTATAAAAAATAATTATGTTGATAATGATGAAACAATTAAAATACTAATTAAACAATCACTTTTACAAGCTGAAATGGGTTGTGACGTCATTGCGCCATCAGATATGATGGATGGAAGAATTGGAGAAATCAGAAAAGCTTTAGATAAGAATGGTCATAAAATGGTTCAGATTCTTTCGTACGCAGTAAAATACGCATCAAATTTTTATGGACCCTTCAGAGACGCGGTGGGTTCAAAAATGCTTCTTAAGAGTGACAAAAAAAATTATCAGATGGATTTCAGAAATTCTAAGGAAGCATTAAGAGAAGTTAGTTTAGATATTTCTGAAGGTGCTGATTTTGTAATGGTTAAACCTGGTATGCCATATTTAGATATAATAAAACTAGTTAAAGAAAATTTTAAGATTCCAGTATTTGCTTACCAAGTTTCAGGCGAGTATAGCTTAATAAAAAATGCAATAAATAATAAATTATTTAATGATGATGTTATATACGAAAGTCTTATTTCATTTAAAAGAGCTGGCGCTTCAGCTGTAGTAACTTATTTTGCTGACGAAATAGCAAATCATCTAAAAAATAAATAATATTTTTTAAAAATAGCTTTCAAAAAGATTTCTAAACAATGGAAATCTTAATTTATTCGGGTTTATAAAATTTTCTATTATTAAATTCTTGTTAAAGTTTAGGGCTTCTTTAATTTCATTTTTAGACATTGTAACTTTTGTCTTGTCATAAATTACACTAGGTATTTTAAATAACTTGTTGTTTATATTTAAAAATTCATTTGATATATCAATCTCATAACCCAGTTCTTTAATTAAATATACCTCCCAATAAATGTATAATAATAACCAATTATCGTTATTTAAATCATTTAGAAATTTTTCAAAGGAAATATATATATTCTTGTTAATTTGTCTTTCGGGTAATAGCATTTTTAAAATAGATGTAGCAGAAAGAATGCAAGTAATTTTTTCCTTATCGTCAAAAAAATTAGGTGCGATAGGTTTAATTAATTCTGTATAAAAATATCCAGGTCTATTTTCGTTTTTCGATTTTAAGTTTAAATAGATTTTATTTCCTATCTGAAAATTTTTTTTTTGTTTTTTAGATGAGCCGCCATAGACTATTCCACTATACTTTCCGTGATTTAGAGTAAAAACTTCAATTATTATTGAATTTTCATCAAAATTATTTTTTGATAGTAAATATCCTTCATCTTGCCAGTACATAACTAAATTAAATTATTCTCCTTTAAAAAATTATTAGCAGCTTTTTGTTGAGCCTTTTGCTTAGAATTTCCTACACCAACAAATTTTTTATTACCATCTATGGTTACTGATATTTTAAAAGTAGGATTGTGTTTAGGTCCTTTTGCGCTTAACAATTTATAAACAGGCAATTTTTTATTAATTTTAAGTGAATATTCTTGAAGCTGCGTTTTGGAATCTAGAGTAGTAACATAAGAATTACTAATTTGATTTTGCCATGCTCTCAAAACAAAATTTTTTACATATTCATAACCTCTATCTAAAAATATTGCTCCAATTAAAGCTTCACAAGCATCACTTAAAATCTTTTCATCTTTCTTTGTAATTTTTTTATTTTTATCACCTAATAAAATATAATTTTGCACACCTAAACTCCAAGAGATAGAGGCGCAGGTTTTTCTATTAACGAGTTTAGCAAATCTTTTGTCGATCGAACCTTCATTTTCATCAGGATACAAATCAAGTAATTTTTTTGATAAAATAAGGCCAATTACTCTGTCACCCAAAAACTCTAATTTTTCATTATTTTTAACCTTGCTTGCACTTTTATGTATTAATGATTCTCTAAATAAATTTTTATTTAGAATTTTAATTTTAAGTAGTTGTTCTAATTTGCTAATATTTAAATTCATTTAATCTTTTTAAAAAACCTCTCATAATTTAAAGACTTTTTCCACTTCCAAAATTCTAGGAATCTTCCTTCTAATACATTGTTAGAAAAGAATATTATTCTAGCTTTACCTATTATGTTTTCGTAACTTACATATCCAACGCTACCTAGAAAACGACTATCTTTAGAACAGTCTCTATTATCCCCCATAAAAAAATAATGCTTTTCAGGAACTACAAACTTGTTTGTATTAGCCAGGGTTCCCCTTTTTTTATATGCAATATTGTAGTAGCTTTCTTTAGATAAAAATTCTTTGTAAAAATTAACATTTAAAATATCATCACCGCAATAAACTTTATTAGATGATTCGTATCTTTCTTTATTAATTTTTTTGCTATTCAAATAAAGTTCACTATCGATAAATTGTATAGTATCGCCAGGTAAACCTATTAATCTCTTTATATAATCAGTTCTATTGTCTGCTGGTGTTTTAAAAACTATTATGTCACCTCTTTGAGGTTTGTTAAAAAAGAATCTGCCACCAAAGATGTTTGGGCTGAAAGGAAATGAGTGTTTGCTATAGCCATAAGTATACTTAGATACAAAAATCCTATCACCAGGTAACAAGGTAGGTTCCATTGATGATGAGGGTATATAAAAGGGTTGAAATAAAAAGCTTCTTATAATTATAGCTAATATTAAAGCGTAAAATAATGTTTTTAAATTATCAATAATCCAATTTTTCATTAATTATAAGATATAATTACTGTTGCTTGTGCCCAAGGATCGTCATCAGACAAAGATAAATATATATTAAATTTTTTATTTTTTATTTTTTTTTGTAGAAATGTTACTGTATCACCTTTTAACGATATAGAGGGTTTTCCAAAATTATCGTTTGAAATTTCAATATTTTTAAAATGGATATTTTTTCTGATTCCAGTACCAAGAGCCTTTGACAAGGCTTCTTTAGCTGCGTATCTTTTCGCATAAAAAGGGAAAGGATTTCTTTTACTTTCACAATAATTTATTTCATTTTTTGAAAAAATTTTATGAGTAACTTTTCCTTTATTTTTTTTAAGAAATTTTTCTATTCTCTTAATGTTAACTATATCCGTTCCAATTCCAAAAATTTTCATATTAAATATTAATTATTTTTTTAAATTTAAAAATACACTTTTTTAATCCAATAAATATAGACTCAGAAATAATAAAATGACCTATATTAAATTCTGAAATATATTTTATCTTAGATAGTTTGAAAGTAGAATTAAAGGTAAGACCATGTCCCGCGTGTACTTCGAGACCAAGATTTTTAGCTAAAATTGAAGATTTTTTTAATTTGGATAAAGCAGATTTTGAATTCTTATTTTTGTTATACAGGTTACAATATTTTCCAGTATGAAGTTCTACGCAATCAGAACCAAGTTTCTTAGATAGCAATATACTCGAAGCATTTGGTTCAACAAATAAAGAAACCCGAATATTATGATGTTTTAATTTATTAATAATTTTTTTTAGGAAGAGTCTATTTTTTTTAAGATTTAGACCGCCTTCAGTAGTTACTTCGCTTCTTTTTTCTGGAACAATACAAACTGAATTTGGTTTATTTTTAAGTGCAATATTTAACATTTCTTTTGTTGGTGCTATTTCTAAATTTAAAGGTATTTTAATTTTTTTTTTAATTCTCCTAAGATCAGAATCTATAATATGCCTTCTATCTTCACGTAAATGTAATGTAATAGAATCTGCTCCACAATTTTGAGCAAAAAGTGCTGCCCTTAGAGGATCAGGATATAATTCACCACGTGCATTTCTAATTGTAGCTACGTGGTCAATATTTACTCCAAGTTTTTTTTTGACCATTAAACTATATTCCTAGTACCGGGTTTTGTTGCTGGTATACTTTTAAGATCTTCAGGAATATCATTTTTATTAAAAGTCTTCATTTCAAATTTTAGCTGGGATACAATTTTATCTTTAATTAAAATTTCCTTATTAGATCTATCAATAATGCATGCGTAACCTAATAAATTAGAATTATTTTTTTTTACTATTTGTGAACATTCTAAAGCAGATTTACCTGTAGTAATTACGTCTTCAACTATCAACACGTTTGAATTTTTTGGAATTTCAAAACCTCTTCTAAGTGTCATAACTTCGTTTTCTCTTTCAGAGAAAAAGTTTTGAACTTTTAATTGTCTAGATATTTCGTACCCAACCACAATGCCACCTATTGCAGGTGATAGTACAATATCAATATTATGAAATTCTTTATTAATTTTTTCACAAAGAGAGGAGCAAATTAGCTCTGCCTTTTTGGGATAACTTAATAGTTTTGCACATTGTATATACTGATTACTATGTAATCCTGATGAAAGAATAAAATGACCCTCTAACAACGCTTTAGTTTCTTTTAAAATTTTTAAAGATTCTTTGTAAGAGAGCATCCTTTTTCCTGTGTCTTATTATTCTTATTTTGTAGTCCTTTGTTTTAAGTTCACTTATAAGATTCTTATAATTTTTTAAATCACTAATCTGTATATCAAAAACAAATTCTATGTAATCATTCTTTTTTGCAATAATTTCCATATTTATTATGTTGCTCTCATGGAATCCTATTAAACTACTAACTTCTCCTAATTTTCCCGGAACATTAGGTATTTTTATGCATAAACTGCTGATATACCTCTTTTCTGATTTATGGCTGATATTTTTTTTAGTTTGCCAAAATCTTCTTATAGAAGCTCTAGCTTTTCCAGTTTTAGCATAAGATAACCATTGCAGCGATGGTGAAGCTGTTTTTGAACCAATTATATTAACTAGATCTCCATTTTTTAATGAGCTTTGTATAGGTGAACCTCTTCCGTTTATCTCACATGCGCTTAATGTGTCTCCTATCTTGGTATGCACTGCATAAGCAAAATCTATAGGTGTAGCATTTCTAGGTAACTTGATTACTTCACCTTTTGGTGTAAAGCAAAAAACGTTATCTTGAAACATTTGTAATTTTGTATATTCAAGATAGTGTTCAGGGTTAGAATCCTTTTCCATTATCTCAACTAAATCTCTTAACCAATCATACTCTCTTAGCGCAAGATGATTAACTTTTTCTGAGGATTTGTAAATCCAATGAGACGCAATACCTCTTTCAGCAAATTCATGCATTTCTTTTGTGCGTATTTGTATTTCGACTCTTTCTTTTTTAGGTCCTATTATTGCTGTATGTATAGATTTATAGTTATTTATTTTTGGTGTAGAAATATAATCTTTAAATCTTCCTGGGATAGTAGACCAGTTGCTATGAAATATACCCAATGCTTTATAACAAGTCTCTATATTATCAACAATTATTCTAAAACCTATAATATCAGTTAATTGTTCAAGAGAAACTCTTTTTGACTGCATTTTTCTCCATATAGAAAAAGGAGTTTTTTCTCTACCTACAATGCGAGCTGTTATATTATTATCTTTTAAAATTTTTGAAAAACTCTTTGAGATTTCATTAAAAGTATTTTCTCTGTTCTTTTTATTAATTGAAAGTCTTTCAACAACTAAATTTCTAGCTTCGGGATTCAGTTTTTGAAAAGATAAATCTTCTAGTTCGTCTCTGATATGATTCATCCCCATTCTATCTGACAGAGGCGCATAAATTTCCATTGTTTCTTTTGCTATTCTTTTACTTCTCGACTCATCGCTTATTGCGCTTAACGTTCTCATATTGTGAAGTCTGTCAGCAATCTTAACAAGAAGTACTCTTATGTCTTTAGAGGTTGCTAAAATAAGCTTTCTTATATTTTCAGCTTTAGAGTTTTCAATAACTTTGCCCTCTAATTCAGATATTTTTGTAACACCCTCAACCAAATCAGCTACTTCCTTACCAAATTCTTTTTCTACAATTTTATAAGTTGTTTTAGTATCTTCAATGGTATCATGTAGCAAGCCGGTAGCTATAGTAGCACTATCAAGTTTTAAATCAGATAAAATATCAGCAACAGCTACAGGATGAATAAGATAAGGATCGCCAGAATCTCTTTTTTGATTTTTATGTGCATTTAAAGCAAAATTGTAGGCTTTAGACAATGTTTCTGGATTTAAGAATTTATTGTAATTTTTTACCTTTCTAATTAAATCTTTTTGGTTAATCATTTTTTGATTATATCAATTTTCACTAATTTTTAATATAGAATTTCTATCATCATTTGAAAGTTTTTGTATTAAAGCATCAATAGTTTCTTTAGTTTTAGGATGAATCCAATCAGGTACTATTTCTTTTAATGGAATTAAAACAAAATTTCTAAAAATAAGTTCTTTATGAGGAATGGTTAAATCAAAATATGGTAAATTGGCATGTATCACCTTATTTTTATAATCAATAATATCAATATCACAAATTCTTGGGTCATTTTTTTTATCCCTTTTTCTTCCCATTTTTTCTTCAATATAAATTAATTTTGACATTAAAATTTCCGGTTCAAGTTTACTTTCAACTAAAATAATAATATTAATAAATTTTGGTTTCGTGGTATCTGGAAATGAAGGAGATTCATAATAGCTTGATTTGCTTTTAATAATGATTTCATTTTCTTCAATCATAGATAAAGCTACTTTTAAATTTTCAATCCTGTCACCAAATTTAGATGATAAATTTGACCCTAGCGAAAGAATAATCATATTCAATTAACTGCTTTTTCTAAAATATCTTGCTTTTTCTCTTTCCCAATCTCTTTTCTTTTTAACATGACGTTTATCATATTGTTTTTTACCCTTTGCAACTGCGATTTCTACTTTTGCTTTACCTTTTTTAAAGTATAGTTTTGTTGGTATTAATGTAAAACCTTCTCTATTTACTCTACCAATAAGTTTATTAATTTCCTTTTTGTTTAACAGTAGTTTCCTATTACGAATAGGATCATGATTGTTATAACTGGACTCTTTGTACAAAGGTATGTGTGAATTTACTAAATAAATATTACCCTTAATATCAAACGCGTACGATTCTGAAATATTTGCCTTTCCATCTCTTAAAGATTTTACTTCGGAACCTGTTAAAACTATTCCAGCTTCAAAAAATTCTCTAAAAAAATAATTAAAACTAGCTTTTCTATTTTTTGAAATTATTTTAAAACCACTTTTGGTTTTTGATTTCATTTATTACAACAAATTCGCATATACCATTGCAGATTTTACTACTTCTTTTGTTTTCTCTGTTATCTTAACTAATGGTAATCTAACTTCATCTGATGATAAATTAAGCAAACTTGCTGCATATTTTACTGGACTCGGGCTACTTTCAATAAATAAAGATTTGTGTAATGGCATTAATTTATCATTAATTTCTTTTGCTTTTGAAATTAAATTGCTATTATTTTTTGAAATTGAAGCTTCTTGAAATTCTGAACAAAGTTTTGCTGCTACATTAGCTGTAACAGAGATGCAACCAACTCCACCTCTTGAATTAAATTCTAAAGCAGTACCATCCTCTCCTGATAATTGAACAAAATCAGGTCCCATTTTTTTTTTCTGTTCATTAACTCTATTAAGATCCCCTGTAGCATCTTTTACTCCTACTATATTTTTTAATTCAAAAAGTCTGGCCATAGTATCTACGCTCATATCAACTACAGAACGAGGTGGAATATTATAAATTATAATTGGAATAGAACAGTTATCATTTATAGCTTTGAAGTGTTGGTACAATCCTTCCTGTGTCGGTTTGTTGTAATAAGGAGTAACAACAAGAGCGCCATCGGCTCCAATTTTTTCTGCATATTTTGTTAGCGATATAGCTTCATCAGTAGAGTTTGACCCAGTTCCAGCAATTACGGGAATTTTACCTTTAGATTCCTTTACACATAATTCAATAACTCTTTCGTGCTCTTTGTGACTTAAAGTTGGTGATTCGCCTGTAGTACCTGCTGGTACCAACCCAGAAGTTCCATTATTTAAGTGGTGATGTATTAAAGAAACGTAACAATCCTCATCAAGACTGTTATTTTTAAAAGGTGTTATTAAAGCTACAATTGATCCTTTAAACATAAATCTTTATAACATAGTTTGAAAAGTTAAATCATCTTAAAATTTATGAAGACTATCATAAAACACCATGTCATTTTCTTAATGTTTTTAATCATTTTTTCGTCCCAGGCCTTTGGTGCTGATAAAATTTTACCTTTACCTAAGCCTAAAGTTGATGAGAAAACAAAATCTGTAACGGCTAAAAAGAAAACTATTTATCCAAAAAAGAGACCAGAAAAAATTGTAGAAAAAAAAGAAATTTCTGACGAAGAAAATATAGTCGAATCAGTTAAAAAAGTCGAAGAGCAAATCTTTATATATCCGGAAAAGAAACCAATTGTCTTTCAAAAAAAAGTCGAAAAACCAGTGGCAAAATCTTTGATGCTATCCAAAAAAGATTTCAATATTGCTAAATTAGCTTTTAAATCAATAGATAAAAGAAATTGGAATACTGCGATTTCTATCTCTAAAAAAGCTAAAGATAGAATTGTTTATAATTTAGTTAATTACCTTTATCTTATTAAAACTATTAATGGAGCCTCTTTTTATGATTACACTACTTTTATCAACAACAATCCTGACTATCCTAGAATAAAAAGATTAAGATATTTAGCAGAACATAAAATTAATTTAAAAACAAATACTCCAATAGGAGTTTTAAAATGGTTTGATAACAAAGAACCTTTGAGTGATTTTGGAAAGATTAAACTGGGCGAAATATATTTATTACAAGGTCAAAAAGAAAAAGGATCTATGTTAATTAAAGAAGGCTGGATAAAAGCTAAACTTTCTAAAGGAAACCTCAGATATTTGAGAAAAAAATATAAAAAAATAATTACTGTTGATGATAACATTAAAAGAGCAGATTGGCATGCATGGCAAGGAAAACATTGGGACGTTCAAAGAATGTTGAGATATTTACCTAAAGATGAAACCGCTTTATACAGAGCAAGACAACTACTTATGAGCAGATCATATGGCGTTGATCAAGCTATATCAAAGGTACCTGGTAAATATAAAAACGATATTGGTTTGAAATACGATAGACTAAAATGGCGTAGAAGACGTGGCAGAGTGGAATCTTCTTTAGAAATATTAGATTCATTACCGAGAGACTCTATAAAACTAGTAAGACCAGAAATTTGGTGGAAGGAAAGAGTTATATTATCGCGATCTCTTATTTATAAAAAAAAATACGTTAGAGCATATAAAGTATCAAGTAATCATTCATTAAGTGAAGGACCAGAATACGCTGAAGCAGAATGGCTTTCAGGATGGATAGCTTTAACATTTCTTGATGATCCTAATATAGCTCTACAACATTTTAAAAATTTCTATAAAAATGTTGGGTATCCTATAAGTTTATCAAGAGGAGCATATTGGATTGGACGAACTTATAAAATTATTAATAATAAACAAAAAGCGGAAGAATGGTTCGGCGAAGCTTCAAAATATTTAAATACATATTATGGACAGTTGGCTTTTGTTGAAATTAAACATGATCAAGCATTTTCGTTAACAGAGCTACCAAAAATATCAGAAAAATATAGAAAAGATTTCAACAAAAATGAATTAATTAAAATTATAAAACTTCTAAAAGAGCTTAATAAAGACAAGCATGCAAAAGATTTTCTTAAACACTTAGCAAAATTAAATATAGATGAAGGAAGTGAAATTCTTGCTGGTGAATTAGCTATTGAAATTGGTAGATATGATTACGCAATACAAATTTCAAAAAGTGCATCCTACGAAAAAAGATTTTACAACACAATAAATTATCCGATTATAAAAACTCCTGCTATTGTTAATAAAAAAGCAATGCCGAAACCAGAATTAGTTTTATCTGTAATAAGGCAAGAAAGCGAATTTGATCAAAAGGCAAATAGTTCTGCTGGAGCAAGAGGAATGATGCAGTTAATGACATATACAGCTAAATTGGTAGCTAAACAGGCCAAACTTTCTTATTCGAAAAGCAAACTCACCAGTGATCCTGAGTATAATATAAAATTAGGTTCATATTACTTAGCAGGTTTATTAGAAGAATATGAAGGTTCATACCCTTTTGCTCTTTCAGCTTACAATGCTGGCCCCAAAAGAGTTAAATATTGGAAAAAAATAAATGGAAATCCACAAAAAGGAAAGATTGATTATGTAAATTGGATAGAATTAATTAAATTTAAAGAAACACGTAATTATGTACAAAGAGTTTTGGAAAACATAAATGTTTACAGATATATGTTAAAAGGAAAACCTATTAGAATATATAACTTCTTTGAAGATAAGCCCCACTTTTAAATGGCGGAGAGGGAGGGATTCGAACCCTCGGCACATGTTTCCACGTACGGTCATTTAGCAAACGACTGGTTTAAACCACTCACCCACCTCTCCTACGATCTATTTACCTTTATTTTAGTTGCTTTTCAATTTAATGATAGCAGTAATTTATGAAAAAAAATACTTTCCATGGAATTTTATATGGTGCTAGCGGCTCATTATGGTGGGGTACTATTGGTGTTATATATTTTAAATCTTCGTCATTTGCAGGGCCTATTGAATTAGTAGTACATAGAACCATTTGGACTGCTTTCTCTTTAATTATCACGACTTCATTATTTTCTAAATGGGATAGTTTTTTTAACTTAATTAAAAAGAAAAAAGAAATGTTTTATCTATTAATAACTGGAATATTAATTTTTTGTAATTGGTCAACTTGGATATATGCTGTTGTAACTAATAAAATTATTGATGCGAGTTTTGGTTATTTCATCATGCCAATACTTAGTGTTTTTTTTGGAATTTTATTTCTAAAAGAACCCTACAATAAACAAAAAATATTATCTGTGTTACTTGTGGCTATTTCTGTAAGTTATTTGCTATTTAATTTCGCCTCGGTTCCTTGGGTGGGATTAATTGTAGCTTTGACTTGGAGTATTTACTCTCTTTTAAGAAAGAAAATAAATGTAGAGTCAGATGTGGGGCTATTAATAGAAAGTTTATTCATTACCCCAATAGCATTAATTGTCTTTTATTTAATTTCTCTTGATGGAAATTATTATTTTTCTTTAGATAATCCAAAAATCGCATTTTGGTTATTTTTAGCTGGTCCTATGACAGTCATTCCACTTTTCCTATTTCTAAAGGGAGTAGATTTAGCTGGTTTAGGTACTTCTGGCATGGTCTTTTTTATTACCCCTACCTGTCAGTTTCTACTGGGCACCTTTTATTACAATGAATATTTCGATTTAAATAAGTTAATTGGATTTATAATAATTTGGATAGCTGTGGCTATTTATTTGCATGATTTATCTAGAGAAAAAATACGTAATTGATATAATTTATTTATATGAAGAAAAAATATTCAATATTTGCTCTTATTAAAAATTCATTTAGTTACCATGAAAATTGGCATAGAGCTTGGAGAGATCCTGAACCAAAATCTCAATATGATGCTGTTATAGTTGGAGGTGGCGGCCATGGTTTGGCTACAGCTTATTATTTAGCTAAAGAACATAATTTGAAGAATATTGCTGTTGTAGAGAAAGGATGGATTGGTGGAGGAAATACTGGGAGAAATACTACAATAATAAGATCAAATTATCTTTGGGATGCTAGTGCTGGTTTATACGATCATGCTTTAAAAATTTGGGAAAACTTATCACAAGAATTAAATTATAATGTTATGTTTAGCCAAAGAGGAGTTATGAATTTAGCTCATAATCAACATGACGTAAGAGAATTAAAAAGAAGAACTCATGCTAATAGACTTAATGGAATTGATTGTGAATGGCTTAATGTAGAACAAGTAAAAAAGTTCTGTCCTATTATTAATTGTTCTCCTCATATCCGTTACCCAGTTATGGGTAGTACCTTACAAAGAAGAGCTGGTACAGCAAGACATGATGCAGTTGCTTGGGGTTATGCCAGAGGTGCGGATGCTATGGGAGTTGATATTATTCAAAATTGCGAAGTAAAAGGAATAAAAAGAAAAGGAAACTCAATTGAGGGAATAGAGACAACAAAAGGTTTTATTAAAACTAAAAAAGTTGGTGTCGTAGCAGCAGGTCATTCTAGTGTAATTGCAAACATGGCAGGTTTAAAACTTCCTTTGGAAAGTAAACCTTTACAAGCATTAGTTTCGGAACCGATAAAACCAATAATAGATACGGTTGTTATGTCTAATGCAGTTCATGCTTATGTTAGTCAGTCAGATAAAGGTGAACTTGTTATAGGAGCTGGTACGGATTCTTATATTTCATACACTCAAAAAGGTACTCATGAAATTGTCGAAGGTACTCTTAAAGCTATTTTAGAACTTTATCCAATTTTTAGTAGGCTTAGAATGTTAAGGCAATGGGGTGGTGTTGTTGATATATGCCCAGATGCTAGCCCAATAATAAGCAAAACTTCTGTTAAAGGACTTTATTTTAACTGTGGTTGGGGGACTGGTGGTTTTAAAGCTACACCAGGATCAGGACATTTATTTGCACATACGATAGCAAAAGATGAGCCTCATGCTTTAAATGCAGCATTTAACATTAACAGATTTGTTAGTGGAGATCTAGTTGATGAACATGGTGCAGCTGCAGTAGCTCATTAATATGTTTATAATTAAATGTCCATATTGCGGAGAAAGAGATCATAGTGAATTTAGCTATGGCGGTGAAGCTCATTTAGCAAGACCAAAACAACCAACAGAATTAAGCGATGATCAATGGGCTGAATATTTATTTATGAGAAAAAATATAAAAGGTCTTCAATATGAAAGATGGAATCATTCTCAC
>Ga0310344_10000203_pt1 | contig 50059 bp, 42 predicted proteins | sample HC15DNA20200_MG_FD_203801 | JGI IMG/M metagenome (GOLD analysis project Ga0310344, IMG submission 203801) | Marine microbial communities from station ALOHA, North Pacific Subtropical Gyre - HC15-DNA-20-200_MG | ecosystem: Environmental > Aquatic > Marine > Oceanic | place: Pacific Ocean: North... | reverse complement strand
AGGAAAGGAAAAGCCGATACTCTGAAAGCTCTATATGCAGCATCCTTGTCTTTGGATTGCATCATATTGAAAGTCGCCCAAACCATCATAGAGCATCCAATCAGTGAGCATATTAGGTAGACTGTTCCAAATTCCCCAGCTACGTATAAGAGCATACATGTAGCAAACAGGATTATTGATAGTATTAGCGATACTTTAGCAGTCAAATCCACGCCTTGGTTGAGTGGGAATATATCTACGCCAGCACTAAGGTAGTCATCTCTAGCAGCTATCATAAGGTTCCATACATGGATTGGTAGCCAGAGTAATATTATGAGACATAGGAGTAATATCGTCGGACTTACATCAGGGTTTATGGCGAACCATCCTACTATCAGTGGACCGCAAGAAGATAGTATCCCCAGGAAGTGGGTCGCCCATGTTTTACGGAACATTAGCCCTGCCGTCACTCCTGATATGCCGGCTATGAATGCATACGGGTGTAGGTATAATGCCAGTGCTAGTCCAATTATCACTAAGCTGCCTGCCCATATAAGAGCTTTTTCAGGAGTGATAAGTCCAGATGGTATAACCCTATGACGGGTTCTCTTCATCATCGCATCTACATTCCTATCGAGATAGTTAGTTAGACCGTTGGTTCCACCACTTCCAATTATTATAGTTACCGCTGCTAGTAAGAATCTGTCCATGGGCGGTGATCCCTCCCCTGCAATGATCGCTGTGCATAATCCTATAATAGCGAGCAGCAACGTCTCTCTGGGTTTAAGTAGCCTTATATATATCACAGCAGTATTCATATATTATTCCAGACTCCTGTTCATGTACGGAGTGAGTATACGGTCTCTTTCACCAGCTCTTCAGGTACATTAGTATGTATAGAAGTTTTGCTAATATCTTCAAGTAGTACCCAGCTTATTTTCTTCGAAGTAACTTTCTTGTCAAGTCGGATCGCTTTGAGTATATCTTCTGGGTCTATATTATTGTAGGTGACAGGCAGGTTGAAGTTTTGCAAGACTGATCTTTGCCTATCCAAAATACTTTGTGATAGTAGTCCCATATGGTAGCTTATCATGGCTGCTCCCATCATCCCGATTGATACGGCTTCACCGTGCAAAAGCGTCCCGTATTGGGATGCTGCCTCTAGTCCATGACCTATAGTATGACCATAATTTAGTATCATCCTTTTTCCAGTGATCTCCCGTTCATCTTGCTCGATCACTCTAGCTTTGATTTCCATGCTTCTGCTGATTATATCTTCGGATATATCTGGATCTAGCGAGTTTATATCTTGAGCTTTAGTTTCGAATAGATGGAACAGATCTCTGTCTAAGATTAATCCATGTTTGATGGCCTCAGCCCAGCCAGATGCGAGCTCTCTATCAGAAAGTGTTTTGAGTGTTTCTAAATCAGCGAGAACTGCTATAGGTTGGTGAAAAGCCCCAACTAAATTCTTACCTTGGGGAAGGTTCACTGCTGTTTTCCCACCAATAGATGCGTCTACCATAGCAGCTAGTGATGTCGGGACTTGTATAACTTTCACTCCTCGCAGGAATGTAGAAGCTACAAAACCGGTGAGATCTCCTATTACACCTCCACCAAACGCTAACAAGATGCTAGATCGTTCCGCTTTATTCTCAGTTAGCCAGTTGTATATTTCTTGGGCTTTGTTAATCGTCTTATTTTGCTCTCCAGATGGAACCAAGAATGTCTTTACATCAATATTGGATATTGACAGAGAGTTCAACAGAGTAACTAGATGTGTATCTTTTAGGACTTCGTCTGATATGACAAAAACTTGACCTGATAGTTGAGGGGTGTCTAAAAATTCTGATGCCTGACATAGAATTCCGTTACCGACGAAAACGGGATATGACAGAGATTCAGTAGATACTTTGAACGAAGGTTTCTTTGAGGAGTGATTATAGCGCTCCTCGTATTCTGAAGAGTCCCTGTTGATCTCCCATGCTCTTACTACTTCTCTTGCAACTTCTAAGGGCGTTAGGTTATCTGTATGGATAGTCCAGTCAGCCATTGAATATTTATACTGTCTTTGGGATTTGAGTTGAGGTATATTCTGATTCGTATCTCCCTGTGCTAGAAGCGGCCTACTACTACTCTTGTCGTTTAGTTGATGGCTAATCCTAGTGTTTATCGTCTCAGCCTTTGCCTCTAAGCATATTATGAATCCAGTTTTTCTCATATTATAGAGGTTCTCTTCGTCAATTATGGCCCCACCACCTGTAGAGATAACAGATTCAGAAAATTTCAAAGTTTCTGCAATTACACTTTTTTCGAGTCTACGAAACTCAGCTTCTCCGCGTTTTTCGAATATGTCAGGTATAGCCATTGAGGCTCTTTTCTCTATTTCCTGATCTGTGTCCAAGAAGGTCCAATTCATGATTTGGGAGACAATATATCCCACATCGGATTTTCCGGTTCCAGAGAAGCCAGTAAGTATTATATTGTTTCTCATGATGTTAAACCTTCATCTCAGAGTATATAATTTGTATCGTCTAATAGGATATACACGGAATCTCTTTGTAAATTAGATTCTAGCACTCGGGAAGTTTCCGAGGGAATATTTCGCTAGTTTACCTTGAATAGGGTGTATAAGCCAAATCATTCACCCATATAACGGCATTCTATATTAATACTAACTCTAGCTTTGGACGAATGGAGGAGAAATTGAAAGCGGTGTATATAACTGAATTTGGAGGCATTGATAAGCTTGTGTATGGAGATATGCCTGATCCTCAACCGGAAAGTAATGAGGTGATCATAAATGTAAAAGCTAGTGCGCTCAATCATCTTGATCTTGGTGTCAGAAGCGGTAGGGGCAGAGTCCCAGGAAATTTCCCTAGGATATTGGGTTGTGACATGTCCGGCGAAATTGTAGGTTTTGGTAAAGAGGTTTCTGGGTTTAAGCCTGGAGACAGAGTTTTGGTTGACAATAGGGTTAAATGCGATAAATGTAGATATTGTATTTTGGGCGAAGATCAATTTTGCAGCAATCAGATGAGGATAGGTGTAGATTTAGATGGAGGGCACGCAGAATTTTGTGTTGTACCTGCTGTAAATGTCCATAAGATATCAGATGATATTGGGTTCGAAGAAGCTGCAGCTATGCCTCTTGCTTTCCATACCGCTTGGCAATGCGTAGTTGTAAAAGGTGATCTAAAACCCTGGGAAACAATTCTAATCCAAGCTGGTGGTAGTGGGGTTGGTAGCGCTGCAATACAGATTGCTAAACGGATAGGGGCGAAAATTATAACTACTGCTAGTACGGATGAAAAAATTGATCAGGCGATTCGATTAGGAGCTCACTATGGGATTAACTACACTACCAATCCAGATTTTAGTAATTCAGTGAGGGATATGAATAGCGGTAGATTGGTAGATATGATTTTGGATGTGGTAGGAGCCGCAGTTTGGCAACAAAATCTCCTTAGTCTTAAGGCTGGAGGAAGATTGGTTATAACTGGGACAACCTCTGGCTCTAGTGCAGATATAGATTTATCTTTGTTGTCGGGTAGGCCTTTAACCCTGATGGGAAGTGGAGGTCGAACTAGACGCTCGTTTGTAGACATGATGGAAGTTATAAATAGAGGCGAACTCCATGGAGTGGTTGGAGCAGTATTTAGCTTAGATAAAGTTGGTGAGGCTCATGAGTTGATGGAGTCCAGAAAATTTTCAGGAAAGATAGTTATTACAGGATCTTGATTGTATATTGAAATAGGGTTATACATGTATTGACTTAGTATATACCATGTGTGATAATCCTATGATGCTAATAGGGGGTGCAAGAAGCTGAAGACCTGATACAAATATTAGTTCTAGAACTGATTGCATTCTCGATGGCGGCTGAGAGCACTCGGTCGCCATTCTTGTTCTTTAAAAACTTAATAGAGAGATTAACGGGCTTGTATATGTGGATCAAGTTACTACAAGCTCATGGTGGATGCCTTGGCGCAAAGGGCCGATGAAGGGCGTGGTAAGACTGCGAAAAGCCTCGGATAGCTGTCTAGCAAGCATAACCGGGGATTCCCGAATGGGGAAACCTATCCCGATGAACTCGGGATAGCTCTAACCTAACCCTTAAGTTAGAGCGGGTAAGCGAGGGAACTGAAACATCTAAGTACCTCGAGGAATAGAAATCAACCGAGATTCCCTAAGTAGTGGCGAACGAACGGGGAAGAGCCCAAACCTTATAGGCTTAGTGGACTGAGGTCCTATGTCTATAGGGTGTTTTAAGGCGTGTCTGGGAGAGCCTCAGCAATCCCGAGGAGTAAGAAACCGTTTCTCTAGTCGAAGGTCCCTGGAAAGGGTAACCGTAGAAGGTGAAAGTCCTGTAGGCGAAAGAGAAATGGCTCCTGATGCGACCTTGAGTACCGCGGGACACGTGGAATCCCGTGGGAATATGGGGGGACCACCCTCCAAGGCTAAATACCCTTTGCGACCGATAGTGAACCAGTACCGTGAGGGAAAGGTGAAAAGAACCCCGGGAGGGGAGTGAAATAGACCTGAAACCATGAGCTTACATACGGTCGGAGCCTCGACATGATCGGGGTGACGGCGTGCCTATTGAAGAATGAGCCGACGAGTTAATCTTCGCGGCAAGGTTAAGTTCCTTAAGGAACGGAGCCGTAGCGAAAGCGAGTCTGAATAGGGCGATACAGTCGCGGGGATTAGACCCGAAACCGGGTGAGCTACCCATGGCCAGGGTGAAGCTAGGATAATATCCTGGTGAAGGCCCGAACCCATGGACGTTGCAAAGTCTTGGGATGAGTTGTGGGTAGAGGTGAAATGCCAAACGAACTCGGAGATAGCTGGTTCTCCCCGAAATGCATTGAGGTGCAGCCTTGGGGGTGAATGATGGAGGTAGGGCTCTGGATGGGCTAGGGGGCGCGAGCTTACCAAACCCAACCAAACCACCAATGCCATTATATCTAAACCTCAGGAGTGAGACTGTGGGGGATAAGCTCCATAGTCGAAAGGGAAACAGCCCAGATCACCGGCTAAGGCCCCTAAGTGTGGACTAAGTGGTAAAGGAAGTTGAATCGCTCAGACAGCCAGGAGGTTGGCTTAGAAGCAGCCACCCTTTAAAGAGTGCGTAATAGCTCACTGGTCGAGGGATTCTGCGCCGAAAATTTAACGGGGCTAAAGTCCACCGCCGAAGCCGTGGCTGCAGTTCTTATGAACTGCGGGGTAGGGGAGCGTTCCTCGGGCGCTGAAGGTATACCGTGAGGTGTGCTGGAGCGCGGGGAAGTGAGAATGTCGGCATGAGTAGCGTCAATCCATGTGAGAATCATGGACACCGAAAGCCTAAGGTTTCCTACGCAACGTTGTTCGGCGTAGGGTTAGTCGGGCCTAAGCGTAAGCCGAAAGGCCCATGCGATGGACAACAGGTCAATATTCCTGTACCACCTTTATGCGTTTTATGCAAAGGGGGGACGCGGAAAGGTAGGCGGAGCATGCCCATTGGACATGGTGTGTCTTCCTTTGAAGGCCATGCCGGGATAGGAAAATCCGTTCCGGCGTTACGAGCTGAGGGAGGAGGGAACTGCTAGGTTTACCTAGCGGAATTCCGTTGAACCTATACCGCCAAGAAAATCCTCGTTGTGAGTATAAGGGTGACCGTACCGCAAACCGACACTGGTAGGCAGGGGTGAGAGCCCCAAGGTGTTCGAGAGAACCTTCGTTAAGGAACTCGGCAATCTAACCCCGTAACTTAGGGAAAAGGGGTGCCCTGAGGGTGTAGGGACTTGCTCCCAAAGCCTTTTGGGGCCGCAGCTAAAGGGGCCAAGCGACTGTTTAACAAAAACACAGGTCTCTGCTAAATCGTAAGATGATGTATAGGGGCTGACGCCTGCCCAGTGCCGGAAGGTTAAGGGGAAGGGTGAATCTCAGTTTCGACTGAGAGGCAGCTCTGAACTGAAGCCCCGGTGAACGGCGGCCGTAACTATAACGGTCCTAAGGTACCGAAATCCCTTGTCGGGTAAATTCCGACCCGCAGGAAAGGCGTAACGACTTGGTCGCTGTCTCAACGAAGGACTCGGCGAAATTGCAAGGCCCGTGAAGATGCGGGTATCCCGCGACAGGACAAAAAGACCCCGTGGAGCTTTACTGCAACTTGACATTGGACCGGGGGCTGGGATGTGTAGGATAGGTGGGAGGCTATGAAGTTTCGACGCCAGTCGAGATGGAGCCAACGTTGAAATACCACTCTTCTCTGTCTTTGGCTCTAACCCTGGATAGGCCAGGGGACCGTGTCAGGCGGGCAGTTTGACTGGGGCGGTCGCCTCCTAAAAGGTAACGGAGGCGCCCAAAGGTTCCCTCAAGGTGGATGGAAATCACCTGCAGAGTGTATTGGCATAAGGGAGCTTGACTGCGAGACCTACAAGTCGAGCAGGGACGAAAGTCGGGCAAAGTGATCCCACGGTACCGTGTGGAAGGGCCGTGGCTTATCGGATAAAAGCTACCCCGGGGATAACAGACTAATCTCCCCCAAGAGTTCACATCGACGGGGAGGTTTGGCACCTCGATGTCGGCTCGTCCCATCCTGGGGCTGAAGAAGGTCCCAAGGGTCCGGCTGTTCGCCGGTTAAAGGGGCACGCGAGCTGGGTTCAGAACGTCGTGAGACAGTTCGGTCTCTATCCGTCGTGGGCGCAAGAAATTTGAGGGAAGCTCTTCCTAGTACGAGAGGACCGGAAGGGACAGACCTATGGTGTGCCGGTTGTTCCGCCAGGGGCATTGCCGGGTAGCCACGTCTGGTGTGGATAAGCGCTGAAAGCATATAAGCGCGAAGCCCTGCCCAAGACTAGATTTCTCTTTCCCATTTGGGAATTAGACCACAGGTAGACTACCTGTTTGATAGGCCGCATGTGTAAGTCCCGTAAGGGATTGAGCTAAGCGGTACTAATCGGTCGAGGACTTGATCCATATATACAAGATCGTTAATCTCTCTATAAAGTAATTCTAGAGCGGAAAGGTCGGAAGCAGACCTACCTTCTGGTTTCGCGTGAATCTTATAGTCTAAGTCTAGATTTATTGAAGCCGCGGGGTGGAGCAGTGGTAGCTCGTCGGGCTCATAACCCGAAGGTCGTAGGTTCAAATCCTACCCCCGCTACCAAAGAATATATAGAAGGGCTGAATGATGAATGTCGTTCAGCCCTTCTCACGTGTAGTATGTGTTTATCTTCTTAAGTGAGTGGTGTGTTGCTGAAATTTGTCGATGATTGCAGAGAAGGTTAGTATCAGAACTATAAGGGTAATTGCAGGGAAGAAAGTTATCCAGGGCGCAACTTCTATAAAATTAGTTATACCATCTGACATCATATTTCCTAGAGACGGTATTGGTTTTGCTATACCTAACCCAAAGAAACTTAAAGCAGCCTCAGTTCCTATGGCATTAGCGAAATTGCTTGGTAGTTGGGCGAGTATAGGGATAAAACTGTTTGGTAAAATGTGCACCCTTACTATATGGATATCTTCGGCTCCTATCATTTGTGCAGCCTCTACATAGAGCGACTGTTTGATTAGTATAGTATTGGCTCTTGATAATCTAGCAATAATTGGTATGTGTCCTAGTCCTATAGCTATAGCTAAGGAGATTATGGAGGGTCCTAATGCTACAACAAATATCAGAGCAAATAGAAAGAACGGAAAGGCTAATAGTACATCGATTATTCGCTGGACTATTAGGTCTATTCTACCTTCATTCATTCCGCAATATATGCCTATTGTGACACCTAGGACAGAAGAGATAGCAAGTGATGTGAAACCAATAACCAAAGAAGTTCTAATACCATGTAGCACCCTGCTGAAGATATCACGACCTAATCCGTCTGTACCAAGATAGTAGGTGCTATCCGGCTTGCTGAGTCTGTCTTCTAGGTGTTGAGATAAGGGGTCATGACTGGAAATTACTTCAGCTAGGATGGATAGTATACAGAGTATCAGGAACGCAGATATTAATAGAAATATAGCATAATCTCTAATCGTTAGCCTTAGTATCTGCCTTAATGTATTTTGAGGCATTCTAAGTAATTATCCTTCTATAATCTGTGGCTAGATTGTTAATGGGTTGATACATGTTAATTCTCTTCATGCGATGTCTTGGTCGGAGCCTATAGCTGGATGAATTAATCTAGATATTATGTCTACAGATAGACTTATAAGCAGCGAGAATAAGATTAGACAACAACTTAATGTTTGGATAACCGGAAAATCTCTAGCAAGGCAGGCTTGTATCAAAGCTCTTCCTATTCCTGGTAATCCAAAGAGAGTCTCCATTATTACTACACTGCTAATTAAAAGGCCTATCTGAAGCCCAAGCATTGTTATTGGCGTTGTGATGGCATTGGGCAGAGAGTGCCTTAAGAGAATGCTGTTTGGTGATAGGCCCTTAGCATGGGCCGTTAAAATGTAAGTAGTTTGGAGATTCTGTAGAATGCTGTATCTCACTATCCGGATGAGAGGAGAACTCAGTTCCCATCCTACAAGGAGCACTGGCACGAATACCATCTTGAAGTGATTCCAAGGGTCTAGCCATGGTTGTGTGTAGATTATAGGTGGGGACCAATTGAATAGAGTCATTACGATTATTAAGGTTAGAAGGCCCATACATAGATTGGGTATAGACATACCAGCAGATGAAAATATAGAAATTAGATTGATTACCCATTGTCTTTTAGATATAGCAGAATATATACCTAATGGCACGGAAATGCATATAGATATAAGTATAGAGTAGGATGTGAATAATAGAGTTACTGGGAGTTCTCTGAATAATAAGTCCTTGATAGGTTCTTTGGATTCTAGGGATTTTCCACCGAAATCACCTTCTGGAAAGGTTGATATCCAGTCCATATACTGGTTTATTAGGGGCCTGTTCAATCCTAATTCCGTTCGTAACGATTCTCTAATATCATCGTTTAAAGGTACGTCGCCGGCTATAGATCTTACTATGTCACCAGGTAGCAATCTTATTATCAGAAATACAAAGACTGATGCGATGATCAGAGTAGGTATTATTAGAGCTAGCCTCCATACTATGTGTCTGTAAAGATTAATATTGTACCTCTATATGGAACGTTACTTATTGCTTGTTTCTATCCATACTTCTGTGAAGTCTGTATAGCTGTGGGTATCTTCTGGAGGTATAGACAGATTCTTCACGTAAGTTCTATATGGTATTACGTTAATAGACTCCGCTATAGGTATTACGTAGGTTTTGTCCACATATAGATATTTTTCTATACTCCTCCATATTTCTGCTCTTCTATCCGGAAGCAGGGCATCTCTTAGTAAACGGTACATTCGATCCAATTCTTGATCTTCATGCTTAGCATAGGCATCGGGATTTTTGGAGTATCTACCATAGACGGATTCGGTACCTTCAGGTATTGGAGAGGGTGTCAATCTACCTTGTTGGCTATCGTATTCTATGCTTCCTCGAGCCTTGTTCCATTGACCTTCCTCAACAATATTCAACTGGAGATCTATTCCTAGTCCCTCTAGTTGAGATTGTAAATATTCACACGGAACAGTGTTTATTGATCTACATAAATGTCCCATTGAGAAACCTTCATTGTTGCCGGAGTCCTCCAATAATTGTCTTGCTCTACTACGTTTAATATCTAATGGATCACGATCAAACTTTGGCCAGTTAATTAGATTGGATCTGCCAATAGGCATGACAATGTTAGGAGGACTTAGATCAGGGGTTGTCCATCCGAACCCCCCCAATACCGAGTCTATGGCTGCCTTTTTATCTATCCATAATGCTATTGCTCTTCTGACATTTTGGTCTTGCCATGGACCTTCCTTTAGGATGTTGAATGCGAGCCTAAAATTACCTCCATCAGTTTCCGAAAAGAATACCTCATCTGGTAGATCCTTCAAATACCCAGATTTACGTTCTGAGGTCAAATAGTGTGCCTGCCCTCTTGCCCCGCCATCCAATTTTCCTGTCCGGAATGCGACATCCATAGAAAATGGGTCTGGCATTATTACGTAGTCAATTCGATTCAAATATGGAAGATTCCCAGTATCTGATTGCTCCCAGTATTTTTCCCATCTATCAAGCCTGATCAGACTTCCTTTGTTATACTGGTTTAGCTTGAAAGGCCCAAGTCCAACCAGACCCATTTCTATTGGACTTACACTTAAATTACCTTTGTTCATGTGCTCAAGCGTAAGGTGTTTTGCGTGAGCTATCTTGAATCTAGGGTTGGCTATTATATCAAGAAAATATGGATTTCTATCAATCAGTTCGAACTGTATTCTATGAGTATCTAGGATTGATATATTCTCTATGCCTCCTAACTCACTTTTAAAGTATGCAGGGGGTCGGAATTGATTTGATATACTAACGCCATAATATGCCATATCAAACCAAAATTTTATGTCTTCCGCAGTAACCTGAGTACCATCGTGCCAGTAGGCATCTTTTCGAATACTGAAAGTCCATTTTGTATTTGACTGATCGACTAGCCATTTCTCGGCTAGATTTGGGCAGATCTTGTAAAAGTCTTGGCGACATCTCCTTACAAGATTACTTGGTCCAAATAATGCTCCACCGACATGGTGTAATGCTATGCTACTTGTTCTTAAAGGGTCAAACCCAGCTGGTGGGTCACCCCTGTTGGCCAAAGTGAGAACTCCACCATATTTCTGATCAATAGTACGAATAGCTGTTGGTGTGCCTATCTGAATCTGGTTGGCATGGCCTTTAGTTGAATTCGTTTTATGACTGTGTTCGGTCTTGACGTTAGGATTACATGATGCAATTACCAATAGTCCGGTTAAAATAAACAGAGTCAATATTGGTCGCAAAATCATCCCTTCATGATCCATGTGACTATTTGTGAATACTTATACAGTAAAGTTTAGTTAGTTTCCTATAAAGGTGATATAGTTACCCTTCTATCGTTACCTCCACCAGTACTTTCTGTTTCTACTGATGTATTCTCAGACAAGGTCATATGCACTACTCTGCGTTCATTGGGAGTCATAGGCTCGAGAGTAATCGCTTTCCCAGTTGAGATTACCCTTTGTGCTACTTTGGATGCTAGTGCTTTGATAGATGCATTACGCCTATCTCTATAGCCTTCAACATCGATAAACACTCTACCCTCAGATTTGTTTCTAATCAGAAGACTCGATATAAACTGGATAGCTTTGAGAGTCTCACCCCTATTGCCAATCAATAGCCCTGAATCTTCACCACTAATTTCCACTTGAACTGATTCTCGGTCATCTGTTGATTCTGCGGGATTTACTCTGATAGATGCATCTGCATTCATATTTCTTATAAGTGTTTCGACAGTAAGTTGTGCTATGGCCGTTAGGTTACTAGATGAAGCATTGAGGCTTACTCTTATGAGAGCTGGTTCAGCACCAAATCCTAGTATGCCACCTTTACCTGGATTGACTACGTCTATTTCTACCTGATCCCGGTCTGCGCCTAGCCTTTCTAGGGCTATTTCTATTGCCTCCTCCACTGATCTCCCGGTTACTTCTAGTGTCTCCATTTTCTTTAATCTCCTCACTCGGCTGGTTAGCATTAGCTTCCTCTAGTTCTTCTGTCTTTTTGTTGCCAGAAGGTAGTAGGTTGCCCAGTCCGGTCATGCGATATTGGATTCCCATTTGTATAAGGTTTGATGCTATCCAGTATATTGATAGTCCGCTTGGTAATGTAAATGATAGGAATAGCAGCATCATTGGCATCATCCATAGCATCATCTGGTTAGTTTGTGCCTGTCGTGCATCTGCGGACGGCATCATTGTTATCTTTTGGACTGCCCACATAGAGCCGCCGACCAATATAGGTACTATAGGAGTTTTATCAGGTAGTGCTAGGTCTAACCATAGAAAGTTGCTATCCAAAGGTACAGCCTCATTAACTATTGGCAGCCAGAAGTATAATTTTTGTGAAAGCCCAACGAGAGATTCAGGGCTGGTAGGGAGGATTTGTATTATAGCTTGATAAAGACCTATCCAAACGGGCATTTGTATGAACATAGGTCCAAGGCAGCCGAGTGGATTAACCCCATTCTCTCGATATATTCGCATAGTTTCTTGGGATACTTTGCCGCGGTCGTTAGGGTATTTCTGTTGCATTTCGCGTATCAATGGCTGGATATTGGACATTGCCCTAGTCATTCGGATTTGTTTTAGTGTCATAGGTAGGGTTATTACCCTGATTATAACTGTGAAGATTAGTATGCTAATCCCAAAGTTGTCTCCGAATAGCTTATACATGACCATAAGCCCATTTATCATAGGCTCTTGTATTACAGTGTTCCAAATTGTTCCGATTACTTCCAAAATTACTACCTTATTTGCAATTATTAGATTTGTCTTTGGTGTTGTAGCACCAGGTTTCTATCCAGAAACCATCTTCAAGGTCTGCCAATCTGATTTGGTGATCGTTTCCGCTTATAATAACTTTGTTTACCTCAGATGTGATATTGGCTCTCACGTGATCATCAGTATTAAATGAACGGATCTCGCGGCCATTTTGTCGATCTACTAAGTATACGCTGCCATCATCGGATCCAATGACTATATCTCTGTTTTTGCCTACTATCGCTGGTGATGAAACGATTGGTCCTTCAGTCATAAATGGGCTTTGCCAGACCTTGTTGCCATCGAATAGGTTTATTGCATATAAACCACCATCTGTAGAAGGTGCATATATAGTATCTTCTACTACAACTGGGGTGGCCCAGAACCAGTTAGTAGCTTCGAAAGGAGTGTTCCATGTTAATTGTCCGTTTAAATCTAATGCATATAGCATCCTGTCAAAAGATCCTATCAGTATTACGTCTTCATTATCGACCGATGTGATTACTGCGGAAGATGCTATTGCGCCTGAAGTTTCATATGCCCATTTAAGGTCACCTGGTTGATTAGTATCGACCGTTTCTCCATGGACAGCATATAGTTTTCCATCCAGAGATCCAAAGTAGATTATGCCATCTTTCTCAACTGGGCTTGACCATATTTCGCCATCAGCTTCAAATGACCAATCCAGTCTTCCCGATTTCATATCTATACTATATAAATGTTTATCCGTTGAGCCAACAATAATCTTATGACCGTTGCTTGAATTGTGGTGCAATGGAGATCCAACAATATGACCGTCAGTGGGGAATTTCCATATAACTCTTTCGCTGTTCGGATCAAGTGCAAACAATTCTCCACTGTAACTACCGAAGAATATACTATCTTCAGCTACTATTGGCGTACCATATATGCCTTCTATCTTTAGATCATCTCCATCCCTTGGGAAAGACCAGAGATATCTTCCGGTATCTTTGTCCAGTACGGTTAGATTAGCTTCTTTCGTTCCTATATAGACTTTGTCATCATCTAATAGAGCTCCAGACCAACCGGATGTGGATCTAAAATCTCCAGTACAGCCTACGAGAAAGCATAGTACTAGTACTAGTACACCTAGGGTATATATCGGTTTAATTATATTAGGTTTCATATGAGTAAGACGTCTACATTAAGGAACAGGATCGTATCCATGCCCTCCCATTGGTCTGCATCGCGATAAACGTTTGATAGTAAGCCATATTCCCCAGAAAACCCCATGTGTCTCTATCGCTAAGTGAGAGTATGCCGAGCAAGTTGGCTCGTATCTACATGAAACTGGTAGGTAGGGTGATATTGAGCGTTGGTAAATGTTAATTAGGCTTAAAGATATGTTTTTCATTTGTTGGCTACTCTTGACTTGTAGTACCCATGTTCAGCAGTGAGGCCTTCTCAAGCAGATTATGTACAGAAGATAGTAGTTGGTTATACTTGGCTTTATTCGCTCTGCTCTTTGCAATAAACACTAGATCCCACCCATCTACAATAGGTATGTGCCTAACTGCTTCTCTTGTTCTTCTTTTTATAGTATTTCTTACGACTGCATTCCCAGCTCTCTTACCTACAGAAAAACCGAATCTAGTAACGCCTTGTATTCCGTTTGGCATGGCCTTTAGTACCAGTAACTCGTTCACCCAGGAATCTCCCTTACTGTATACCAAGCTGAACTCCTTTGTCTTTCTTAGGCGGTTTTCCTTTTTTATTCTAATAGGCGACATAGGAGGTTCTCAACATAAACTAAGGCTAGGCTTCTCATCAGTTTGAGGGCGCGGATCTAGACCGTTAGGCTGTGTCTGCCTCTGAAGCGGCGGCGTTTTAGAACGTTCTGTCCGCCGTTGGTATCCATTCTAGAGAAGAAACCGTGTCTTCTCTTTCTTCTTCTAACTTTTGGTTGATATGTTCTTTTTACCATTTCTACTCACTGTAAATTATAATTCTATACCCATTTGAGTGTCAATTGTAGGCGCATTTATTCGTGTACAATTCCTCAAATTACTCAACTTTTCTGTGGAGAATCTACATCGTATATGATACATTTGTACAGTTGCCTGGTGGTGTAGTGGTAGCACAGGGGACTTTGAATCCCTTAACCCAGGTTCGAATCCTGGCCGGGCAGCCAACAGTATCATATTCGGTTTAACTTCTTACGCTCTAGTAATCATACCATCCTGATTTAGTTTTCCTACCAAGTTGTCCAGCAGCCACCATTCTCTTCAGTAGTTGAGAAGGCCGGTACTTAGAGTCTCCAGTTTTATTATGTATTGTAGAAATCTCGTGTAATATTACGTCGAGCCCTACCAGGTCCATTAATTGGAAAGGTCCCATTGGATGGTTAAGTCCTAATCGAACGCATTCGTCTATATCTTCTTTGGTTGCGACACCCTCCTGAAGGAGGAATGTAGCTTCATTTAGAAATGGAGCTATAAGTCTGTTTACAACGAACCCAGCTGAATCTTCCATTACTACTGGTTTTCGGCCCATGCCTCTGGAAAGATCCAATATTGCATCCAAAGTATCTTGGCTTGTGTGATAACCTTTAATCACTTCAACGAGTTGCATTGCATATGGTGGGTTAAAGAAATGCATACCAACTACCTTGTCAGGCCGTTTTGTTGCTGTCGCAAGTTCTGTTATGGGTATAGTAGAAGTATTAGATGCAAAAATTGTGGATTCTGGAGAAGCTGAGTCAAGCGTCTCCAATAATTTGATTTTTGCTGATTGATCTTCCCATATGTTCTCTATTACGATAGATGACTGTGCAACATCTTCTATTTTTGTAGTAATCTTTAATATGCCCAGAGCCTTATCTCTTGCAGAAGCTTCTACAAAACCTCTTTCTACACCCTGATTAAGACCATTGGTTATCCTAGCTACGGCGGAATCTAGTTGGGTCTGGGAGATGTCCGTCATAATTACAGGATATCCGTTTTGAGTTGCTATCTGGGCTATACCAGAACCCATTATTCCGGATCCTACGATACCTATGGATGTGTCCAATATAAAATCCCCTCTCTTAGTTAGATAAATATTGCAGGCTAATGGTCAGTAAATAAGCTTCGAGATAGAGATTAGTGCCACTATTTGTATTCCTAAAGCAGAGCTATTCTAACGGTATAAACATCGTCGAGTTTTCTGACCTCGTCTAGGGCCGCCTCTGGAACGTCATCATCCAATCCAAGTATCATTGTGGCTCGCCCTCTGGATTCCATTCTGCCTACTTCCATGAAACCTATGTTTATATCGTGCTGACCAATTATAGTTCCTACCGCTCCTATCATACCTGGTTTATCTTGGTGGTCAGTGAATAATAGGTAACCACCAGTTGGTACTATATCTATCCAATATTCACCGATTCTGACGATATGTGTTTCACCTCGCATATGTGTGGCTGACACAATAGTGATTCCTTCGGAAGTTTCAACTTCTACAGTAATCAAGTTTCCATACTGTTCAGGCCCAGGACCTTTTTCTTCAGTAATCCTAAGTCCTCTCTCTGCAGCTATGAAGTCGGCGTTGACTAGGTTGATCCTTTGATCACTAATAGGTCCGAGGAGCCCCATTACACAAGCCGCCTTCAGAATATTGGTCTCGTAGTTAGATATATCACCTTCAAATTTTAGTTTTATAGATGACATTTGGCCGTTCGAGAGTTGAGTGGCCAGCCTACCTGCTTGAGATGCTACCGGTATATATGGAGAAAGGGTAGCTTGGGAATCAGGTAGAACTATTGGAGCGTTAACGGTGTATCTAGCCGATTGTCCCTGTAGTACACAGATTATTTGCTCAGCGACTTCGCGGGCAACTTCTTCTTGTGCCTCTTGTGTAGAGGCTCCCAAGTGAGGAGTAACTATAATACGCTCACTCTTTAGAAGGGGATTATCATCTTTGGGGGGTTCACTAGAGAAAACATCTATGGCTGCCCCTGCTACTCGACCCTCTTCTACCGCCCTGGCAAGGGCATTTTCGTCGATTAGCTCTCCACGAGCTATATTTAGTATCCTTACAGATGGCTTTACTATAGATAACCTCTCGTCATTTATCATTCCTCGAGTGGACTCAGTGAGTGGTGTATGCAAGCATATGAAATCAGACTCTGCAAGAAGCCTTTCTAGCGGAACTATCTCTATTCCTAACAGAGTGGCATGTTCTGCTGAAACAAAAGGGTCATAAGCTAGGATTTTCATCTGGAAGCTTTGGGCCCTTTGTATAACCTCTCGTCCTACTTTTCCTATACCTATAACTCCCAATAATCGGTTACGTAGCTCTACACCTGTGAATGTGCTTCTCTTCCACTCTCCGCTTCTTAATGATTGATTTGCCTGAGGTATGTTTCTTGATAGTGCTAGCATCATGGCTATAGTGTGCTCTGCCGCCGCTATCGTATTGCCAGTTGGGGCGTTAACCACCGAAATTCCTTTTCTGGTGGCCGCGTCCAGGTCTATATTGTCTACGCCTACGCCAGCTCTGCCTATAACTTGCAATTTATCGCCAGCTGCTATTACTTCTGATGTAACTTTCGTTTCACTGCGCACTACTAGCGCGTCATATTGGCCGATGATCGATATAAGCTCGTCAGGGCTTAATCCAGTTTTAACGTCTGTTTCTCCTTGGCTCTGGAGTAGTTCAACACCCTCATTGGCTATTGGGTCACTTACTAGGATTTTGGGCATTTCTTAACCTCTGGCACCCGAGTACTTCGGCTGGAATCCTGCCTTATCTAGGCCGGATTTCAGGGATCCTAGGGCTTCAGTTAGATCTTTATCTGGAACGTATCCCATATGACCAATGCGCATAATCTTGCCGTCCAGGCTACCCTGTCCTCCTGCTATGACTACATCGTAATCGGTTCTCAGTGAACCTAGTAGTTCCTTGGCCTCTATGCCATCAGGTATGTGTACTGATGTTACTGTATTGGAGGCACATGACTCGGCTGCAAATAGTTCAAGCCCTATGTTATTTACGCCTTCTCTAACTTTATCACCCATAGCCTTATGCCTGTCATAGACGTTGTCCAGACCTTCATCAATTAGCATTTTCAGGGACACTTCTAATCCGTACATTATGGCTATAGCAGGTGTCCAAGGTGTCTGACCTCTGTCAAGATAACTTTTCGCCTTGCCCACATCCCAGTAAAACTTAGGCATACGGGACTCTTTAAATGCCGACCATGCCCTTTCACTCATGCTCAAGAAGGATAGACCTGGTGCTACCATCCAGCCTTTTTGAGATCCAGCCGCTACTACATCGCAACCCCAGTCATCTGTGTAGAATGGCAAAGAAGATAGGCTACTGATTGCATCTACAATTAGTAATTTATCGGCATCCTTTATTACCTTGCCAACTGACTCCAAATCGTTTGTCACGCCAGTGGATGTCTCATTATGTGTTACTAACACTGCCTTTACATTAGGCATTTTGTCCAAGGTTTCCTTAAGCACATTTGGATCTATTGCAGTTCCCCAAGGGAATGTGAGTTTTTCAACTTTTGCTCCATAAGCTTCTGCTATTTGAGCAAATCTATCACCAAATACACCTATAGATACCGATAGGACTGTATCTCCTGGGGATAATGTGTTAACTATTGCAGCTTCCATACTGCCCGTGCCGGATCCTGTGAGTGTTAGGACATCATTCTTGGTTCTATATACTTGCTTCAGCCCTTGAGTTATGTTGTTAACAAGATCCTGAAATTCAGGACCCCTGTGGTTTATCATTTGTTTAGCAGACGCTTGGAGTATCTCATCCGGAATTGGTATTGGCCCTGGTGTTCTTAGATTCAATTTAGCTTCCTCCCGATAGCTTTGATTTCTCAAGAATTTAATCTATTCTTGTGTGTTATTTTATTTCTGTCAGTATACTGACAGACTTAATAGTATGGATGCCTTCTGTTGTAACTGGAATACAAGAAACTGTGATTTTAGTCGTAGTTTTGACTTATTTAATCTACAGGTCACTTTACAGAAGCCTATTCTACCATTTTGGTTTCTCTAACCCAAGTGGTATGAAGGTCTTTTTTTGTTTATATCTGTATTTAATTAGTTCTTAATATTGGACTGCAGGGACATTCAGTCCATTGTTTGTGTAATAAGTCGTATGAATCTCCTTCGACCCCTACCTAATATTATTGATTCTCTGATTTCTATAAGGTTACTTGAATATGGCTCTCCATTTACAGTGAGAGCTCCTTGACTTAGAAGACGCTTACCTTCACTTAGGCTCTCTACGAGCCCAATATTATGGAATAGATCGAATACACTAACGGAATTGCCCTCTTTGATGGCTAAGTGGAATTCCTGATTCGAAGCTACTTCTGAGAAGATCTGCGTGTCTCCATGAAAGCTGACCTTGTATTCCGGAATATCTTGTGGTGTTTCCCCTCTCTGTACCGTACTTTCAAAGTTTTTTTCGGCAAGAGATGCAATCTCCTGAGAATTGAATTGTGATACTAAGTTATGAGCTAATTTCTTCTTTAAATCCATCGGGTTAACGTGGGATTGCTCGAGTGATTGCTTTATATCTTGGAGTTCTTCGTTGTTTACGTCCGTGACTAATTCGAAATAATTTGTGATCAATGAATCAGGTATGGACATTACTTTTCCATACATATCATTTGGGTTTTCGGCAACTCCTATATAATTATCAAGGCTCTTGCTCATTTTTTGAACTCCATCCGTGCCAACTAATATGGGCATTATTAGACATTGTTGAGGTTTTTGCCCCATATTTCCTTGGAGTTCTCTTCCAACAAGCAGATTAAATTTCTGATCAGAGCCACCGAATTCTACGTCCGATTCTATAGCTACTGAATCGTAAGCTTGAAGCAAAGGATAAAGTAGTTCAGTTATGGCTATTGGTCTTTGTTCTCGGAATCTCTTAGCGAAATCTTCTCTTGCGAGGAATTGGGCAACTGTGAATCTTTTCGTCAAATCGAATACATTAGCAAGATTGAAGTCGCCGAACCATTCGCTTTGCCAGACGACTTGAGTTCTATCCCTATCAACTATCTTAAAAAATTGCGTCATATAAGTTTCTGCATTTGCTCTAACTTCGTCTGCACTTAACATCTGTCTTGTGGCTGATCTACCGCTTGGATCCCCTATCTGAGCAGTCCAGTCACCAACAATTAAGATTACTTTATGCCCTATATCTTGAAATTCTCTTAGCTTCCTGAGGCCCACTGCATGCCCAAGATGTATATCTGACCTACTGGGGTCAAATCCCATTTTGAGGCGGAGTTGCTTACCGGTAACTAGAAGTTCCCGTAGCTCTTTTTCAACTATTATTTCTGAAACTCCCCTAGTCAATATGTTGTTAATATTATTATTTTCCATTTCCAGATCACTAATATATTGATTTCCAATAACTAATTATCACAATCTGTGCTCATAAAGACATAATATCCCTGACTTTTATTATATCCTCATTCATTTTAGCAATGAGTTGCTCTTGGTTCTCGAATTTAAATTGGCCTCTTATATGTTCCGAGAACTCTATCTCTATAGTATCTCCATAAATATCACCATCAAAATCCAGTAAGTAGACCTCTATAAGTCTACTGATTCCATCAAAAGTTGGTTTGTTACCAATACTTGTTGCTGAGACATACTTCTTGTTATCTACGTATGCCCAGGTTGCATAGATACCGTCCCCCGGAACTAGCCTGGACTTATTTATTGAGATATTTGCGGTCGGAAACCCTAATATTCTGCCCTTTCCATCTCCTGCCACCACGGTTCCATCTAGTGAGAATAATCTTCCTAGATATCGAGCTGCTTCTGCGACATCCGAAGAGATTATAGCTTTTCTGATTGCAGTACTACTGATTCTGGTGTCCCGTTCAGATACTTGATCTACAATCTGGACAGAGAATCCTAAGTCGTTTCCAATATTCCTCAACACATCTGGTGTCCCCTCACGCTGGAAACCCATTACAAAATCGTGGCCTATTACCAGCTTCCCCATTCTTAGCCTATCTTTTAGTAGCTGGCAAAATTCTCCAGCTCGTAACTTCGAAAGGTCTATGTCGAAAGTTAATGGTATTACCAAATCCAATCCACTGGATTTTAATAAGGAAACTTTTCGGTCAGATGAAGTTATATATTTAATATCAGAATTATTGGAGAGCACCGCTCTTGGGTGCTCGGTAAAGGTTATAAGGGAGCTTAGAGATTTGCTTGATTCAGCGATTGTCTTGACCTGATTGATTACCTCTTGATGGCCCAGATGAACCCCATCAAAGACGCCGATAGTAACTACGGTATCCTGATCTTTGCTGAGAATGGGTAATTCGTCGTGGACTCTCATGAGAAGACTCTCCATTTCCATTAGGAATTACTAGAGTGTTCTGTAAGCCTCCTGAACAAGTTCTACAGTCTCTTCCCAATCTATGCAGGGATCTGTGATAGATACCCCATATTCAAGATTGGACGGATTGCTTTCGTCCAGTTTTTGATTGCCGGATTTTAAGTGACTCTCTAGCATTATCCCTGCTATGTTCTTGTTACCTGAGGAGCGTTGTTCGAGTAGGTCGAGGAAAGCGACTCTTTGCAATTTGTGGTCTTTATTGCAGTTTGCGTGAGAGCAGTCAACGATCAATCGTGTATTCACTTTTGAGTTAGTTAGTCTTTCTGTAGCATTAGACACAGATTCAGCATCATAATTAGGTCCGTCACTGCCGCCTCTAAGCACTATGTGACAGTTTGGGTTTCCGTTAGTTACTACTACGGATGCTTTCCCGTTATAATCAACGCCTATGAAAGCTTGAGCTGAACTTGCAGCTATAGTGGCGTCAACAGCTAATTGGATACTTCCGCCTGTGCCATTCTTGAATCCTACTGGCATACTTAGCCCACTAGACATCTGTCTATGGGTCTGGCTTTCAGATGTGCGTGCCCCAATAGCCGCCCAAGATATCAAATCTGCTATGTATTGTGGTGTTATAGGGTCTACAAATTCTATTGCTGACAGCAAACCTAGGTTAGCAACCCTTATTAGGAATTCTCTGGCTATCTGCAACCCACTAGTTATGTCGCAACTACCGTTGAGTTGCGGATCGTATATCAATCCCTTCCAACCTACTGTGGTCCGAGGTTTTTCAAAATACACCCTCATGACCAATAGTATTTTGTCACTTACCATTTCTGATAGCACTTTGAATTTTTCTGCATATTCATATCCGGCTTCTACATCGTGTATGGAACAAGGACCAGCGATTAGTAGTAGCCTATCATCAGAACCGTTCATTATATCTGATACTTCTTTTCTTCCCTGTCTTACCAAGTTTTCTATTTCCTTGGAAATAGGCAACTTCTCAAGGTAGTCCGATGGAGAAGGTAGGGGTTGGATACGTTGTATATTCAAATCATGAATTTGTGTCATATCTCACCTAAAACATCTTTCCCGAAAAACTTTAACTTTTAATAAATTCAATACAGGATTGTAAAGGGAGATTCAACTATAATCTGCATTTGTGAATATGTCTAGTCCAAGGCTATATTAGATACCAATGTGGGGCTCATGTATTCCGAAGATTTATTGCGTTCCTCAGGTATACATGTGACATTTGTTCTTGTGATTTACTTGTATTTACTAAGATCATGACTCGAAGGCACATCCCCAAGCCGCCTGGGACTTGCATTTCATGGGAGCACATGAGCGGCACTGTATTCCATCCCATCTTACGTGCTGCAGCAGCCGGAAAAGCATCATTAAGGTCGATAGTTGTAGTAAAGAATACGGCTGCTATGTCAGAGGTATCTATATCGTTTGTTTCTATCATAGAGGTTAGTAGTTCCTCCGTGGCCTCGAATATAGCATCCTTGGTGTTTTCCTCTGTTGTGGTGGCACCCCTGAGACCTCGACATGCTATGGTCATGTAATACCTACCTTTCTTAATGCAAGTTCCCTGTGAGCTCTAGAACGAACTTTCTTATTGCTTGTTCCCTGTCTTGTTTATCAGGATTATTTTCTATGATTTGTATTAGGGCGCTGCCAACAACTGCTGCTTGAGCAGATGCTCCAACAGACTTAACATGTTGTCTCTTAGATATACCAAATCCAACAGCGATAGGTAGGGTAGTCTGTTGTCTAATCCTTTTCGTTATATCTAACACACCTTCAGGCATTTGTTCCCTAACTCCTGTTACCCCGTTTAGACTTACGCAGTATATAAACCCACTTGCTGACTCACATGACTTGGCTATTCTATTGTCAGTACTGGTGGGCGCTAAAAGTGGAATTAGGTCCAATTGATTGTTACGCAGGGCTTTCGCTAATTTATGAGATTCCTCGTGTGGTAGATCGGGTACTATCACACCATCTACTCCTGAGTCCTTTGCATCATGTGCAAAGTTTTCTATCCCATAAGACAGGAATGGATTGTAATAACCCATCAAAACCAGAGGTACTTTCACGCCTTCCTTTCGCAGTTCTTTGCAGACTTCTAGGCAATTGGCAACTGTAATACCCTTTTCAAGTGCGTAGAAACTTGATCTTTGGATTGTGGGGCCGTCTGCTAGAGGGTCGCTAAACGGTACTCCGAGTTCTACTACAGAGGCACCGCTTTCCTCCAGTATTCGAACAATCGAGATAGTGTCTTCTATAGATGGGAAACCTACAGTTAGGAATGGTATCACTCCTGGATTGCCGGCTTCCGATATATTGTCGAAGGTTTCTTTGAGTCTGCCCATATCAGAGTAAATACCTCGTGTGTTTTAGCATTGCATTTGAATATAACATGCTCTCACAGCAGCAGGCAACCAGTCTGAATAGGTCTCATTTCGGAACCTGATTCAATTGTTAAACTCGTACGGTATTTGCAACTCTTTATTTGATTAATTAAGTGTGTGTTAATATTGATTACAGTACTAATATTAGGATAGGAAGGTAGTTTATGGATCACCATAACATACGGCTTACAGATCTAACAAAGTGCGCAGGTTGAGCTGCCAAGTTTAGTCCAAGTGACTTGGCTCAGGTTCTGCGTCAACTGAATATACCGGAAAACCCGAATTTAATCGTGGGTTCTGCCACCGGCGATGATGCCGCTGTATACAAGATGTCTGAAAGTCAGGCATTAGTTGTAACTGTTGATTTCTTTCCGCCAATAGTAGATGATCCATGGTTTTATGGGGCTATTTCTGCTGCTAACTCTATTAGCGATATTTATGCTATGGGAGGTAAGCCATTTTTGGCTTTAAACATAGCCTGTTTCCCTAGCGATCTGCCTATAGAAATACTGTCTGAGATCCAGAAAGGTGGACAAGAAAAAGCCGCCGAAGCCGGAGTAATAATTGTAGGTGGGCATACTATAAATGATGAAGAGCCCAAGTATGGAATGGCTGTGATAGGTAGTTTGGAGCCTGGTAAGGAGGTAACCAAATCTGGGTCTAAGGTTGGAGACAAATTGATTTTGACGAAACCTATAGGCACAGGGTTGATAACCACGGGAGGCAAGCAGAATGTAGTGAATAAGCTGACAATGGATAAAGCATTAGAGTCTATGAGTCTGCTTAACAAAGATGCATCTGAAGCTATGATGGATGTTGGAGTTAATTCTTGTACAGATATTACCGGATTTGGCTTATTGGGTCACATGAAAGATATGATGACTAGTTCTGGTGTTACTGCCAATATATATTCGTCTAAAGTCCCAATTCTGGATGGCTCTCTGGAGTTAGCAAAATCAAACATTTTCCCCGACGGAACGAATCGGAATATAGATTATGTGGCAGATTTGGTAAGCTGGGATCCATCTCTGGAGGATCATATGAAATTGATTCTCTGTGACCCACAGACTTCGGGTGGGTTACTTATTTCTGTGGATGAATCTAAATTAGAACTGTTGATTGGTCAACTCGGAAAATCCGGCAACAATATTTCGTCAGTGATTGGGGATGTTGTTGATCTAGAAGGACAGTTTCACATAAACATTTTGCCTTAGTATATTCTTATGGTTTTTTACGATTACAGCAGTGTGATCTGAAATAAAATTAGAATCCTAATTTCCTATATTATTCCCTTTTCTTTCCAGTCAGTTATATCCGTTTCGGAAATTCCCAGGAATTCTTGATATACATTGATGTTATCACCACCTAGTATTGGGCCTGGTCTGTGTACGCTTCCTGGGGTTCTGCTCATTATCGGTATTGGGGATGGCATCTTAATATTACCTAGAATTTCATGGGGGACGTCCACAATGTTACCACGTGCGTTGTATTGGGGGTCTTCCATAATTTGGTCAGTATTGTATATGGGGAAAACTACTGCCCCCGCACGATTAAGTATGTCCAGTATCTCACTGATAGTCTTGGAGGAAAACCAACCTTGAATAATTGCGTCCAAGTGTTCAACATTAGTGACTCTTTGACTGTTAGTGGTAAATCTAGGATCGATAATTAGATCTTCTCGTCCGATTGCTTTTGCAAGTTGTTCCCATACTCCCTGAGTGTTCGCGGATAAAGCGATCCATTTGCCATCTTGGGATATATATAAATTACGAGGTGCTCCATCTGGGAATCGATTCCCTAATCTAGAAACTAGTATTCCTAGTTGATCAAATTGGCTGACATTGGGTATAAGAAGGCGGAACAAAGGCTCGTATAGGCTCACATCTATTTCTTGTCCCATGCCCGAATTGCCTTTATTGAGTTCGTATGTAGCCATTAGTATTGACATAGCAGCGAAAGTTCCCGCTAGTTCATCTGCTAGTGGCATTGGTGGCAAGATTGGGGATTGATCTGGAAATCCATTAGCGTTTACAAATCCGCTCATTGCTTCCGCTATGGATCCGAAACCGGGACGGTCGCTATATGGGCCTGTTTGTCCATACCCAGATATGTGGACAACTATTATGGATCTGTTAATGTTGGACAGGGTTTTATAGTCCAATCCCCATTTTTCTAATGTGTGAGCTCTGAATGATTCCACTAGAATGTCAGCTTCAGCGATTAGTTTTTTTAGAATCTCTTGGCCTTGGGTTGTGGTTAGATTCAAGGTGATAGATTCTTTATTCCGTGAGAGAACGTTCCACCAGATTGATTCCCCATCTTTAAATGGTCCCCAGGCTCGTATCGGATCGCCGATATCTGGCCTTTCTACTTTGATTACACGGGCTCCAAAGTCTGCTAGATGACTCGTAGTTGTTCCACCAGCGATCATATTGCTAAGGTCGATTACCGTCATGCCTTTTAGAGGTCCTGAATTCACTAGTACTCCTTCTATCGAAGCCGCTAGCCCATTATACTAAATCTATAAGCACATTATGCAATCCTACTGGTGCCCTAAACTCTGTCCTAAGACAAATTCATAGACCTCTGCTATAATGCCAAGGTTGTTTTCAGGCACGAAAATAGACGATTAGCGGGTGTAGCTCAGTGGTAGAGCTCTTGCTTCCCAAGCAAGTTGTCGTGAGTTCGATCCTCATCACCCGCTCCATATTAACTTTACATTGGAGGTTACAACTGGATATGGATTCTATTAGTTCCTTGCAGAACAAGTTGGATTCTGGACGTATCATAGTAATGGATGGTGGCACTGGAACAGAGATCTCAAGGCGCGGGGTTACAATAGATCCCAGAGGTTCTTGGTCAGCCAACGCCAATACAGAATTTCCGGATATGGTTCGACAGATACATATAGACTATATTCTTGCTGGGGCAGAAATAATAACTACGAACACTTTCTCAACTAGCCGAGCTACATTAGCAAATGAGGGATTGTCTGCACAGACAGAAGAAATCAATCAAAAATCCGTATCACTAGCTATAGAAGCCAGGGAACATTGCGATGGGGCTGAAACGGTGGTAATAGCTGGATCCATGTCAGCATTCGAGCCAAAAGGACATCCTGAAGTTACTCCTTCATATGAAGAAGCTCTACAAGATTATAGAGAACAAGTTAAGATTCTTGTTGAATCAGGAATCCAACTAATAGCTTTAGAAATGTTTTCTCGTACCGTGGATTTGAAGGCTGCAGTCCAAGCAGCTACAGAAACAGGACTACCAATCTGGGTGGGTTTGTCCTGCGAGAATCATGACGGTCAGATTTATTTGGGCATTGCAGGAAGGTATGCAGGTGAAACAATATCTGATGCGGTTATTGCTAGCTCATCCCCAAATGTGAAAGCATTTTGCATAATGCATTCTCCCCCCAAAGTGACAGCCGATGCCTTAAAGGAATTGAGGAATTGTACATCACTTCCTATGGGTGCTTATGCTCATGGAGGTAGTATTGACGATGAACGAGGAATAACACAGAACCAAGAACAGGGAAGCCAATGGGAGAAATACCGCCGAGCTCTTGGGGCTACTGATCCTGAGAAATATTTAGAGTATGTTCGTGAATGGGTTAGATGTGGGGCAATAATAGTTGGTGGTTGTTGTGGAACTACTCCAGACCATATAAGGTTCCTCACGACTAATAACCTCAAATAGTTGTTCGAATTGACATAGACCTCAATTTTTTTAATGTATAATCACGAGAATCAGTTATAAGAGGAGTGTGAATTAGATGCGAGCTGTAGGTATATTAAATTTCGGAGACCCAGATGTATTGCAAGTTGTAGATCTACCTGAGGTTCATCCTGCACAAGGTGAAGTAAGAATCCGTGTGCATGCAGCTGCAGTCAACCCCACTGATTTGATGCTGAGAAATGGGTCGAGAGCCGAAGCGCTTAGCACTGTTACCCCTCCATATATACCAGGCATGGATGTAGCAGGAGTTATAGATGAAATCGGCCCTGGGTCAGAAACAGATCTGTCCGTAGGTACACCTGTAATGGCTATGGTGGTACCAGTTGGAAGTCATGGTGCATATCGTGAAAGCATTGTATTAAGCATTGATGCGGTCACTAAAGCACCGAACGGATTTTCTCATCCTGAGGTTTCTACACTTCCAATGAATGGTTTAACCGCTCGACAATCCTTGGACCAATTGGGCCTTACTACTGGTCAGACAATTGCAGTGACTGGAGCTGCAGGTATATACGGAGGATATGTAATTCAAATTGCTAAGCATGAAGGACTTAGAGTAATCGCAGATGCATCTCCCACTGACGAAGCCCTCGTGAATTCTCTTGGAGCTGATATCATAGTTCCAAGAGGTGATGACTTCTCTGAGCAGGTTCGGAGAGTGATGCCAGAAGGAGTAGATGGACTTGCAGATGGGGCGGTTCTCACTGAATTGGCGGTTGGGGCAGTCCGGGACGGGGGAACATTTGCTTCAGTAAGAGGTTGGAGAGGTACAGGTGAACGCGATATCACTTTCCATCGTACTTCCGTTCGGGATTATGACCATAGAAGTGATCTACTAGACCAATTGCGGGATTTTGCAGAATCAGGAGTTATTACACTAAGAGTGGCAGGAACATATAACCCTGAGGAAGCAAGTGAAGCTCATAGGCGTCTTGAGGCACGAGGAACCAGAGGTAGATGCGTGATAGTATTCTAATCAATTTTACTGGCTGCGATCGATTAGAATTATTTCAGTGCTCCGGATTCCTCTAATTTGCTTATCTCTTCCGGGCTTAATCCTAGAATTGTATTCAGGACTAATTCGTTATGATCACCTATCCATGGAGCAGGTCCTTGGGCCGTTGCATGCGACAGTGACGGTATGCCTGGAAGACCATGATGCCCTATTGTTCCCCACGGAGGTTCTTCAATCGTAATTATGTGACCTCTATCGCGGAGATGAGGATCATAATAGAGGTCTTCTGCAGACATAGGTATACCAGAAGGCACACCTGCTTCTTGGAGTATTCTGAATGCCTGCCTATAAGTTATAGATTTAGTCCATTCAGTTATGTGTTTGTCTAGCTGTTTAGAATTTGCTTTGCGGTTATTTTTGGTAGCGAAATTAGGATCTAGAGACCAAGAAGGATTCCCCATAGCAGCTTTCAGAGAATCCCATTCGGAATCTGTTTCGCAAGCTATTATTACCCAGTTATCTTCTCCGTGGCATGGATAGCATCCGTAAGGGGAATAGGGATCTCCCAAGATTTCATCGTAACCCAGTGTTTCCCATTCTTTGCCGTTAACTGTATAGTCCAGGATTGCTGGCCCTAACATGGATCCTTGTGCTTCAAGCATTGGTACCTCAATAAATTGACCGATGCCGGTTGTTTCTTGGTATTCTATTGCAGAGACTACTCCAAGAGTCATAGTCACTGCCCCGACTCTGTCTGACCAGGCAACTTTGCATCGAGCTTCCATTGGAGAATCTGGATATCCCCAGAGAGACATGAGGCCATTATATGCAAGTAATTGCCATCCCCAGGCGACCCATGACTGTAGTGGTCCTTCGAGACCCCATCCTGGCATCACGGCTTGGATAATTCCTGGGTTTACTTTTTGTAGTTCCTCAAATCCTAGTCCTAAACGATCCATGACACCGGAACTGAAATTATCTACTACAACCTGCGAGGAAGCGACTAGTCGCTTGAAAAGAGTTTTGCCTTCTTCAGGTCTGAGATTAAATGTCACACCAAATTTCGCACGGTTCATGTCAGCATGCAATGCAGCATCTCTACCCGGTGTGGGTACTTCATTTGATTCAATTTTGATAACTTCCATACCGTAGTATCCTAGGATACTTGTCCCTAAGGGACCGGCAAACTGTCTAGTTAAGTCAGCCATGCGAATTCCAGATAGCATAGGGTTTGAATAATCTTCGCTAGCTTTCTTAGCTGACTGCTTGGGCAAACTGGATATATTATCCAATTCCAAGAGGATATCATCTTTATGCTGGTCTAACATTGGAGCCGGTATTCTAATTTTCATGGGTGTAACTGAAAGGCGCATAGGGTACCCAGGAGCAGTGTAAGTTCCGATAACTGGATGTTCTTGCTCTTGCAGCCAATTTCTGAATTTTAGTTGTTCACTATCAACGAATTGCCCTATTGTATTTAGTTGAGCGGCTGGTAGATGTCTCCTCTGAGCCTCTTCTACAAAGTCGTCTGCTGTGAATGTACCTATAAATTCTGATAGTATTGCTGAGACTGTTTCTGCATGTTCTGCGCGGTAGTTAACATTTTGCCACTCCGGATCTGTTAGGATGTTTTCAGGCATCCAGTTTGCAGTTATCTCTCTCCACATATTGGGCTGGCCAGCTGTAAAATGGATATATCTTCCATCCTTGCAACGGTATATATTTGCACCGGATCCCCCGGATGCTCCTGCACCTGGTCTGCGATTTAGGTTGTTCTCAAGACTGTAACGAGCTATCGAACTGCTGTTTGTGAATGTAAGAGCCTCCTGAAGTGAAACATCGATTCTTTGTCCTGCTCCGGTATGCCTTGCATGTCTTACTCCTGCGACTGCAAGAGTTGCTGCTATGAAAGCAGCAACTTGATATCCTTGATGACTTGGGGCCGTGCAGGGACCAATTGTGTCGTCTCCTTGGACGAAAACAAATCCCCCAGATGCGTTAGCAATAGCATCGCTTCCTTTATAGTAGCGATATGGTCCCGTTCGTCCAAAAGGAGTCAAAGATACCGTTACTAGTTTAGGATTTATCTCCAGTAACATTTCTCCTGGGAACCCGAGATCTTCTAGATATCCAAGTGGAGTTGCCTCAATGAATAGGTTTGATGACGCAAGCAGTTGAGAGAATATCTTTCGGTCTGTTTCGTTGTTGGTCAGGTCCAGAACAATACTGCGTTTATTGGTATTAGCATTTATAAACGTAAGGCTACGCTCAGGGTGTTCAACGTTACCAGCAAATGGGGGTAACCAGCGGTTTGGGTCGCCACCTGGTGGTTCAATTTTGATAACATTTGCACCAAGGTCTGCAAGGGCTCTTGTAGTATATGATGCAGGGATATCACCTAGTTCAATTACCTGTATATGACCAAGGGCAGACGGATTATCGGTATCTGGAATTTGTATTGGTATTGAGGACATGAAATACCTCCAGTAGATCTTGATTGATACCCTTTATATGAATCCTATTAAAGATGCGGAGAAGGGCCAAATGGTTCGTCTCTGGCGTGTATATAAGCCCTCACCCCTTGTTCTTGTTGTATCTTCTTTAGGTCAACTCCATCCGTGATACGTATAAGTTCTTGTTCTCGTTGTGTGGCATGTCCTATAGCATCTACCATAGAGCTATGGGCCAGAGCGCTATTCATCCCCATTGCCTCCAGTGTCCCATCTATCATTCTCTTATTGAATCTGATTGCATATGGAGGGATATAAGTAAAACGTTTTGCGAGTTTAAATGCAGCGTCCATCAGTTCCTCGTGAGGTACAACATCTATTACCAGGCCTATTCTAAGAGCTGTTTCGGCACTTACATGGTCACCAGTGAGTATTATCCTTTTGGACCATTGAGGACTTACAAAGAAAGGTAGCCTTGTTGCTGCTATTGTTCCGTGTCTGATTTCAGGAGCCCCGAATATTGCTTTTTCAGAAGCGATAAGCATGTCGCTATGTAGAGCGTATTCGAAACCCCTTCCAAGAGCGTAGCCGTTTATTGCACCTATGATTGGCTTAGTTATAGCTACCTGCCATTTCAGGCCCCACTCACGGTAGTCCTCTGCTGCTATAACATTTCCTACAAGTCCCTGGAGGCTAGGATCTGATGCCCCTTGACCTTCATCACCTCTGCCGCCCATGTTGGCACCTGCTGAGAATGCTCTACCTGCACCTGTCCAGATAATTGCGCGCACGTCTGTGTCGTTGGCTGCTTCCATCATTGCGTTGTCTATGTCTTGTTTTAAGCCTAAGCTAAGTGCATTAAGACGTTCTGGATTGTTATTGGTGATTATTGCTACATGTTCCTTTTTTTCATAGATGACATTCTTATATTCAGCCATGGTGATTGACCTCCATTAAGACTCCCATTATGGTCGGATTATAGCATTAATTTCTATTATGTCTGTTAGATAATTCCTTTGGTGACAAACCATATGACTTGTACTTTATATGCTATGATTATCCATTATAGCCATTGGAGAATACGTTGTGAGAAATTCTAGAACAGTCATTATTGATAACAATCCGGGTAGAAATGCACAAACATACGGAATCGCCCGGCAACTCGGTACAGATATGGAGCTTATTCATGAACCGTCAGTGGGTGTGATCGGTACTAAAGGTGATTCTCAGTGTTATCTGGGAGTTCAGAACAAGGTTGAAATAATTCATGAAGAACTAAGGAGTCAGATAGGTAGTGGGTCTGGCCAGATGAGCATGCGTCTTATACAACCCGAATACACCATAGCAACATCTGATGGTATGAGAAATGGAACTAGGGAGATGAGGTACTCTCTGATTGGCAGGGAGGTCACACATGACTCAGTTTGTGAGCATCTGAGTGCAAGTGGATTAGAAGGTACTATTGCTGTTGTAGCTTGTGATAAACCACCGGTTGGAACATTAGCAGGCATACTGGAACATAATAGACCAGCAATCCTTATGTCAGATGGAACAATTCGTCCAGGAATAGATTCGGTAACCAATGAAAGATTAGATATAATTTCTGGGTTTCAGGTTGCCGGAAGCGATGATGAGGAGATGAAGAAAAGGATAGCTTGTGAGGCTTGTCCTGGTTTTGGCAGTTGCGGGGGTATGTTTACTTACAACACCATGCAAACCTTTATGGGTGTATTAGGTATGGAGCCACTCCATATGGTTTCTCCCGCTTCAGAAGATGCACGTAGAGTAGAACAATTTCCTGGTGAACTTGTGAAGTACCTTAGACAACTTATAGATAAGGGGATCACGCCTAGAGATATCGTTTCAAGGGATTCGATTAGGAATGCAGTGATTGTGGCCATGGCGATAGGTGGTTCTACGAATGTTCTTCTTCATGCTCCTGAAATAGCTAGATCTGCCGGTTATGCGTATTTTTTCGATGAGATAATGTCTCCTGACGAATTCAATTATCTTTCTCAATTTGTAGTGCCGGTTTTAGTGGATGCCAGACCATTTGGAAAATATTCTATGATTGATATAGACGATAAGGGCGGTGTGCAGGTTATTGTGAAGGAATTGCTGGATGCCGGCCTGTTGAACGGAGAAACACTTACGTGTACAGGGGAGACTTTAGCAGAACAGATCACTAGACTGAACCCTCCTGCCCCAGATGGAGAAGTGATATATACAGTTAAGGACCCCTATAAGGATACAGGTGGGCTGAGGGTTCTTGGAGGAAACCTGTCACCTGAATATACTGCAGTTTTGAAGCTTGCCGGAGTTGAAGGAGGTCTGGACGATAACATATTTATTGGTAAAGCCAGAATCTTTGATGGAGAAAGGGCATTACTAGACTCCCTAGAGAAAGAGCCACATATATTTCAGGATCATGATATGGTTATAGTTCGTTACGAGGGACCTAGCGGGGCTCCCGGTATGCCTGAGATGTTGGACTCGACCTCTAGAATAACAACTTTGTGCCGACAACAGAATATAATAGTTGGACTCATGACTGACGCTCGTTTCTCCGGTGGCTCAGTTGGTCTTGTCATAGGCCATGTTGGACCAGAAGCAGCGTTGGGTGGAGAAATAGGTCTGATACAAGACGGAGATGAGATAATAGTTGATCTAAATACTAACGAGATTAATTGCACTGAATTGCAAGACAACTCTGTGTTTAGTGCAAGGAAACAGGATTGGCAAAAGATTGTCGACTCAAATGGAGGTACACATCCGTCTGTTGGATTGGCAGATACTAGGCTATTAAACCGAATGAGACTTTCTGCCGTTTCTGCAAAATTTGGTGCAGGTATGCATCCCGACAGGAAGATATGGGTAAATGATCAGCGTGATCCAATAAAAACCGATTTTGTGCCTTCGAATAAATTCAGACCAGACACCATCAAGTGATGCTATATTATCCTGTAGGCAGCTAAAGCTTCGTCGTTAAGCTCAATCCCTATGCCAGGTCGGTCAGGAGGGCTGACATGCCCATCATCTACTTGTAGGGTGTGCTTGAACATTCTCCCCCACATAGGGTTTGTAGACCCCCTGTAGTATTCGACTGTGAGCCCATTTGGTATGGCTGAAACCAGATGTACGTGGACATCCTGATTGCCATGAGGAGCTATAGTCAAGTCATGGGCTTGTGCTAGAGCCGCCACTTTCATGAATTCTGTGACTCCGCCCATTATCAATGCATCAGGCTGCAATATGGCCACACATCTGTTTTCTATGAGATCCCTGAAGCCATATCTGGTGTATTCATTTTCACCGGTAGCAATTGGGATCGACGTAGAGCTACTTATAAGTTTGTGTCCGGCATAATCGTCAGGGTTGATTGGCTCTTCGAACCAGAATATGTCATATGGCTCCATCTTCCGTGCAATATCTATGGCTTCGTAGTATTTGTAGGCGCAGTTCGCATCTACCATTAATTTTACGTCGGGTCCTACAGCTTCCCTGACAACTCTAATTCTTTCTACGTCTTCTCTTATAGGTGCCCCACCTATTTTCATCTTTATTGCATTTGCACCTGTTTGCAGACTTTCGATCATTTCCTGGGCTAAGTCATCTAGTCCTTTTCCTTCTTCGTAGTATCCTCCAGCTACATATACTGGAGATTTATCTGTAAATCCGCCAAGTAGTTTATATAAAGGTCGATTTGCAACCTTCCCTTTTATATCCCAGATGGCTATGTCTATTCCGCTTATAACCCGAGTTGTTATGCCTCTCCTGCCAACAAGTTTTGGCTGCCACATTTCGTCCCAGATTTTTTCGTTGTTAAACGGGTCTTGTCCAATTACATATTGCTTCATGTGTTGAAGTATGCTGCTTACTATCTCACCATTATCCCCCATAACCCCACCGCATAAACCTATGCCAGTTATGCCTTCATCAGTTTCTATTTTTATGACATTTAATCCATCAGTAGGATAGACATATCGACCATTACGTATAGGTTTGGTTCGCTGCCATTGATAAACTTCTATTTTTACATCAGTTACTATCATGGATTTAATTCCTCAGACTTTCGGATAGCGGTTCTTACATCTCCATTACGACTTTTAGCGAGTTATCTTGTTTCTCGCTATAGGTATCGTAGGCCTTTTGTACGTCATCAAATTGCATTCTGTGGGTGACTAAATGCGATAGGTCTAATCTACCAGTTCCGACTAGATCTACACATTCGGCTATGGAACGTATATTTTCTCCTGCTCGGGCTGAGTTAGTAACATTTATTCTAGGAACCTTTAGATACATAGCATTGTAGTCAAACATAAATGAGTCTTCAGTATGAGTCATACCAAATAGTATTGCCTGGCCCCTTTGCTTGATTACTCTGAATACTTGATTGCAAGTTTCTGGTCTTCCACATCCCTCTATAACTATATCTGCCATATGGCCACCAGTAATTTCTGCGACAGCTTCTTCAATATTGTCTCTTAAAGGATTTAGGGTATGGGTTGCTCCCAATTTCTTTGCCATATCCAGTCTGTAATCTAAGAGATCAGTTACTATTATTTGACGCGCACCTGCCATTGCGATTAATTGAGTGAAGGCAAGACCTATAGGACCTTGACTCAAAATAACTACACTTTTCCCCAGGACGTTATCGGATTCTTGTAGTGCATACATAACAGTCCCAACAGGCTGACACATCATCCAGACTGATAGATCTCCCTCGTTTGGGATCTTAATACATCTGTTTGGTGATTCTGCCATGTATTCAACTAGGCCACCTGAATTTACTGGTATGACTATTACTCTGTCACCGACTTTTAATTCGTCAGATTGGGTTTCAACGACCTCCCCGAGGCATTCATGACATGGAGCCCCTAGACCAAAAGGGTAATTCTCTTCTGGATGGGCCCTGTCATATGTTCTAAGGTCAGAGCCGCATATAGATGTCCTTTCGGTTTTTATTAAGACTTGTCCTTCTTGTGGGGTAGGTGTTTGAGCCTCCACAAACTCGAGGTGTTTGTATCCAGTGAGTCTGACTCCTCTCATAAATCCTCCTAGCTGGTGAATTAAAATTAGTACGTACTAATCCTTGACCTGATAACTTTATCATAGTCGGAATATATCACTATAAGTATACGTTTAGCTAACCATTTTCGTGCAACATATCATATATTACATGAAAAAGGACTCCTAGCTCCACGCTAAGAGTCCTTCTCGTAGATATTATATTGGCTAATTCCCAATTCAAGGGAACTAACTCTCGATTGCTATAACTCTGGTTGAATTATGTTTTGAATAATCAGTGTTATTCTGAAGTTCTAAGGCTAATAACTCCTGTTACAACCGTTACAATCATCCAACCCATCCAGACTACCATTCCAATTGGATTATCCCCACTAAAATCGAGGAACATACCGCTCATCATGCCAATTCCAAATATGAATAGGACCCAACCTAATAGCGCAGGTAAGGATCCATTCTCGCGGGCTATGCCTAATCCCAGTAGTATTAATCCAAGTCCCAATATCATTGGCATTGCGCCAAATAAACCGTTGCTAGTAATTTCTAGAGTAGCAGCAATATCCCTATTGCCTTCTGCGAGATGATTTGTAGCTTCTACAGAGAGACCAAATCCAGCGACAGCAATAGCAACTACTGCAGGGAAGAGTATACCTGCCAGTGTTCCAAACGCAGCGCCTCCCCCTTGGAGAGTTCTCGACAGCATAGCAAGGCCGGCAAATATTCCTATGAATGCAAATCCACCTATCATATTCATAACGTTGCTCAGTGCCTGTTGATCGAGATCAAGTTGCAATCCTGCGATTGCCTCTTCCGATGGGCTTAGCCCTTCTGGAACCTCCCCGATTACAATTGGATCAAGAATGAACCATATCAAAAACATACCTATCGGACCCAGTATCAATAACCATGAGGTTAAACTACGAGTGTTCATGTTAATTACCTCCATGAAACTTTTGTCGATTCTAGGCTAGGTTAACCTTAAACCGCGGCGACATTATGAACCAATTTGCTGAATTCGTAAAGTAGCGCCTACATATTAATAAACACAGCGTCGACTTTATGTTGATGAAACGATTAGTGTAGGCATGTAGAATCGGTATAAACTATGCCAACAGATTTGCCAATAATTCTGCTATATGCGTAGTCTCTCGGTTTGTTCCGTGTTGGATCTGTTGCCGGCAAGATGTCCCTGTTACAACTATTTGTGTATCAGGACCAACTTCATTAACCGCAGGGAACAGACGTTGGGACCCGATAGTCATAGATATGTCGTAATGTTCTTTCTCATAACCGAAGGCTCCTGCCATACCACAACAACCTGAGTCTATTTCTCGCACAGTCAAACCTGGAACCATGTTTAATACAGAGAGAGCTGGACCGTTACCGACTAAAGCTTTCTCGTGGCAGTGGCCGTGGAAAAGAACGGTTTGTTGAGTCTCTTGGAAATGCAAATCCAAACTATTTTCTTTGTGGAGCATGTCCAGAAATTCCTCTAGTAGGAATGATTTTGCGGACACTTTCTTGGATTTCTCATCTTGCAATAATTCTGGATATTCATCACGAAACGACAGCAGGCAACTAGGTTCACATCCTACTATATATGCCCCTTCTTCTACATAAGGATAGAGTAGGTCTACATTATATCTGGCATTGTCTTTGGCAGCATCTAACATACCTTTCGATATCATTGGGCGGCCACAACATTTGCGGTCGACAATATTTACCTCAAAGCCTGCTTCTTCGATAATTTTCACTGCTGCCTCACCAACATGTGGATAGTTGTAATTCATAAAAGTATCGTTGAACAGAACTACCTTACCTCGTGTTGTTATTTCACTATTTTGTCGATTTGATTCGAAGGTTTTCTGGAAAGACTTATTAACGAATTTGGGTAATGGCCTTCGTTTATCTATATTCAGGTATTTGTCTAGAATCCATCTAGTTATTCCTAGATTAGATAACCAATTGGAAACTGGAGCGAGAGTACTGCCAATCTTACTCAGAGCACCAATATTGGCAAATATTCGGGCTCGTAGAGGATAACCATTCTCCTTGTAATAGATGTTGAGGAATTCGTATTTTAGCTTTGCCATATCGACTTGAGAAGGACATTCTGCTTTGCAAGCTTTGCATTCGAGGCATAGATCCATGACATCAAATAGGCCCTTGCTGGCGAAAGTAGCTGATGGTATTTTTCCGGATAACACAGACCTTAGAGCATTTGCTCGTCCTCGTGTGGAATGTTCTTCATCCAAAGTTGCCATATATGATGGGCACATAGTCCCAGTCATATATTTTCTGCATTCCCCAACTCCGTTACACATTTCTATAGCACGGGTAAATCCTTGGTCTTTGCTAAAGTCAAATACCGTAGTCGGCTCATTCACTGTTTGGTCTGGGCTAAGACGTAAATTCTCTGTCATTGGCGGGGTGTTTATTATCTTGCCTGGGTTCAATATGTTATCAGGGTCGAAGCTGCTCTTAAGATCTTTAAAAGCTTGATATAACGTAGGACCGAGCATTTTCTCTGTCCAAACTCCTCTTACAATGCCATCACCGTGTTCTCCACTCATCGAACCATTAAATTCGAGGACTAAGTCGCTAATCTGGTCAGATATAGAAACCAGATCTCTCAATCCAGATTGAGTTTTTATATTGATCATGGGTCTTATATGCAAACATCCTACGCTTGCGTGCCCATAGTATCCGGCGTAAGTGTTATGACTCTTCACAATGGAGTCGAATCTACGTACGTATTCTGGTAATCGTTCGGGAGATACAGCTGTATCTTCGACGAATGGGAGTGGTTTGGAATCACCTTTAACACTCATCAAGAGTCCAAGTCCAGCAGACCTTATAGCCCAAGCATTTCTCTGTTCTTCGGGTCGCAATGCTTTTGAACAAGCGTAAGATAGATTTCTTTTTCTTAATGCTTGATTCATATTATCTATCTTAGATTCAACTTCTTTCATGTTTTCGCCAAAGAATTCCACGAGCAAGATTGCTTCAGGTTCACCTTCTATGAAAGTTGTTTGTCTTGATAGCCCTAAAGAGCCTTTACTTCTATCAAGTATCATTTTGTCTACTAATTCAACCGCAGACGGTCCGTGATCGAGTATCATTACCGTTGCTTCCATGGATTCGAATAAGTCTTTGAAATGAACAATGGCCAGACCGATGTTGGTAGGTATCGGCTCGAGTTTGACTTTTGCTGCCGTAATTGTTCCAAGGGTCCCTTCTGAACCGACTATCATATTTGACAGATTTACTGGTTTGTTATCTCGTAGGAAATCTAGATTGTATCCGGAGACTCGCCTCTGAATCCTTGGATATCGACGGTCTATTTCTTCTCTGTGTTCAGTTGCCAGTCTTATGGTTTCTGTGTATATACGTTTTTCCAATGAGTCAGGTTTTGATGAGAGAATACTTTGCAAGGCATTCTCTTCAATAGTATTAAAATGGACCTTCTCGGCGTTAGAGAGTATTACATCTAACTCCAGAACTTGATCAGAAGTCTTACCGTAGACGACTGAATGAGCGCCACAGGAATTGTTGCCCAAGGACCCGCCAATTGTAGCCCTACTCTTAGTAGTAGGATCTGGAGTGTAGTACAGCCCATAAGGTTTGAGCCCTGCGTTCAAGGCATCTATAGTGATACCAGGCTCTACAATGGCCCAACGCTCTTCGGTGTTAATAGACAGAATGCGATTCATGTATTTTGTGAAATCAACGACTACGCCATGATTAACAGTTTGACCTGCGAGACTAGTTCCGCCACCTCTCGGGAGGAATATGGTTTTGCTATCAGAGCATATCTGCATAGTGGCCATTACATCCTCTGTGTTTCTAGGTAACACAACACCTATGGGTTCCATTTGGTATATCGAGGCATCAGTGCTGTATAACAGCTTGGAGTAACTATCAAATTTGATGTCACCAGTAATTGTTTTTCTTAATTCGTGCTCTACCTGGGTTTTCTCACTTAGACTTACCATATATCCCTCTTAGCAACAATATTCATTCAGGTATATTGTATTAATCTTCATCTTTTAATGGTATCGGTTCAATACCTTCCTCGAGTTCTAAATCGAGAGCATTTATTGAAATACACATCATAGTGTAATAGCCTATGCTAACTATTAAATCTACCGTAGCTTGCTGTCCAAGCAAATGCTCCACCGCGGCATAGGTTGGGCTTCTAACAGCTTTATCTTCAAGGATTTCTTTAGTGAATTGAATGAATACGGCTTCCTTGGGCATAAGTCGTCTAGGAGGTCCGCCTTTTTTTATTGCTTCTATTACTTCGGTTCTTAGCCCAATTTCTTTAGCCGTTTCACAGTGATGAGTCCATACGTATTGGCAGTTAAATACTTTGGCTATAGTAAGGGTTATTATCTCTCTGATCTCAGGTGAGATAGTTGGGGTAACATATCGTAATTGCTCTCCGAGCATAGCGACTTTTGATGCAACATCTGGGCTGTTAAGCAGTGCCTCAAACGGCCTAGCTACGTGCCCGCGACTGCTAGATATACTCTCGTAAAGATGCTGTTTTTCTTGAGGCAAGTCTTGCTTGTTTATCAAAGGTACTCTGGTCATTACAGCTCCCTCATATGATTCCAAAAGATTACAATCACAGTTCATTCTACTATAACAGTTAAATAAGACCGTCAATCTAGCTATTGATTAGGTTTTCTCTCAAAGGCAAAAAGCACAATCGGTATTGCGGTGAATAGTACTACTGAAAGGATATAGTAAGCTGGTATATAAGTGTTGAATGTATCGAATGTCCAACCCAGGTAAACAGGACCTACAACTCCGGTAGCTACTACTGCGCCGTCAATCGTTCCCCATATGGAGCCCAAATTGTTGGTCCCAAATAATCTGCCGCCTATTATAGGTCTTATGGGTACCATCATTCCATGACTGAATCCTAGGATCAATGAGAATGCTACAGCATGCCAGTAGGTAGATACATTTGCTAATATTAATAGAGAAATGATCTGGCCGATAATTATCGCTATAAATACCCGGCGCCAATCGGTCCAGTCTGTGAGTATTCCTACTACTAATCTCCCTATAGCGCTGATTGTAAATGAAATTGCTACAGTCGATGCTGCTTTGGTAGTACTAAACCCTATGTCTTCGAAATAGGCTATTTGATGTGCCTGTATGCCACCCATACTTACGTGCTGTGTTCCCAGTATAGCGACAAGTGCCCAGAAATATCTGCTCTTTACGGCTTGTTTCAGGGTGATTGATGGGGATGATTTTGTTGTATTGCTTGCATTGGTATCACTAGAGTTTTGTATTATGGTATCTCCATCAGGTTGAAGTCCGTAATCTTCAGGTTTTGAACGAGCTACCATGGCTAGTGGGATGCATACTATCCACATGCCAATGCCAAGTATTATTACTGAGGTGCGCCATCCTACAGATTCAAGAAGTGCTGCCACTAGAATTACACCAGGTCCTCCGAAAGCACCTCCCATGTATGCTAGGCTAGTAGCCCTACCACGTTGCCTGGTAAACCAGCGAGCGACCATAACTGACCAGGATACCCCATGAGATGAAGCGCTTACACCAGCTGACATAAGTACGAATGCTAGGTAGAAAGCCCAGATGTTTGGAGAAAGCCCCGTTAATATAAGGCCTAGGCCTGCTATTATGACGCCAACAAGTATCACTTTTCTGGCACTGGCCCGGTCTACTAAATACCCAACCAATGGAGATAGAAAACCTGATTCTACTTGACGTAGGGAGAATGCTCCGGATAATACGGTTCTGGAAACACCAAAATCTCTGAGTATAGACAGGAAGAAGACTGTGAAGCCTTGCCATATGGCTAGTGCAATGTAAGAGTTTACGACTATGCTAGCTCCTACTATATACCACCCATAGAATAACTTGGGTTTACGGCTGGGATATGACAGTTCTAGCCTCCTAAGCCTGGATAAGTTTATACAGTAATTAATTTAACTGTTTTCGAAGTTATTTGGAAGGGATGCTCTACATAAATAATAATATACCTGTATACATTATAATTACATGAATCTGACCAATATATAATCAAATAAGGAGTTATATATGCCTGAATATAAAGAAGTGAAGTACGAACAGGATGGATCCATACTAACAATTACCCTTAATCGGCCGGAGTCACTGAATGCTCTTACACCAGCCTTGGAGGCAGAATTGCATGCCGCTCTTGAGCAAGGAGATATAGAAAATTCCGTTCGTGCAATTATTCTTACCGGCGCCGGGAGAGCGTTTTCCTCTGGATACGATATCTCAAAGAAAGGTGAGGAAGGTGGTGGGGATAACAGTACACCAGATTTGTTCAGCGTAAAACGTTGGCATTCAGGTTTGAGAAACCCCAACCTAATGTTGCATATAATGGAATTATCTAAACCTGTGATTGCTGCAGTGGATGGTTGGTGTATAGGTGGTGGATTATGGTATTCACTTGCATGCGATATAACAGTTGCATCAGATAGGGCAGTGTTCGCTCAGCCTGAGGTCAGAATGATATCTAATTCTTCGGTGTTATTTGCATTACTATGTGGTTGGAAAAATGCACATCGCTACGCGTTAACTGGTGATCATTTTGACGCACAAGAGGCGCTTCGTATTGGTGCCGTCAACGAAGTCGTTCCACAGGATCAGCTAATGTCTAGGGCGAAGTCTATTGCAACTCGCCTTTCAAATGTTCCTCGTGATTCTGTTAAAGTAAATAAGATGATGACCACTTATGCATTGCAGGCTATGGGTCTCAGGAATGCTCTTAACGTTAACGAATTCCTTAGCACTATTGTAAGGGGCTTGTCAGACAGATCAGATGTGGAACATTTGGAGAAAGCTAGGGAAGCAGGAGGATTCAAAGCTTTCTTGGAAGCTCGAGACGCTCCATTTATGCCAGAGGCATTTGGTCCAAGAAGCAAGCCAAAGGATTAATATATATTCATAGTCAGAATCAGTGGGGTATCGGTTGTAACACTGACATACTAGGATATAGAATGCAGTTACTCTGTGGATAGTCCAATACAAAAAATGGAGGATTTATGACATACGAAGCTATATTGGTGGATAAGAGTGACGGTGTTGGAACTGTTACGATGAATCGACCAGAGAAACTGAACGCGCATAACCGTCAAATGTCTAGGGAGATACGTCAATCATTTCTTGAATTGGATGCAGATCCTGAGATAGGAGCTATTATATTGACCGGTGCCGGAAGAGGATTCTGCGCTGGTGCAGATATGGGCGGATTTCAGGAGAGGATTGATAATAATAAAAAAGGTTCGTCTGCTCAACCACAATCACAACCACACGCGTTTAGTCCTGAGAATATCAACTTCCCTCAACTAATTCGCAGTATGAGTACTCCAGTTATAGCTGCTATCAATGGAGTGGCAGTAGGAATAGGGTTCACCATGACACTTTCCTGTGATATTAGGTTGGCATCTGAGAGTGCTAGGATGAGTGCGATATTCGTTAGGCGAGGGTTAACCCCTGAGGCCGGTTCTTCGTATAATCTGCCTAGATTAATAGGATTTGGTAAATCTATGGAAATGGTTCTTACAGGTAGAATGGTAGGTGGTCAAGAAGCAGCTGAAATAGGATTGGTTCAACATGTGTATCCTGATGATGAGCTAATTCCTGCCGCTAGAGAGATGGCTCAGACTATTAGTAGAAATGCTCCTTTAGCTGTCAAATGGTCTCGGGATTTGATGTTTAAAGGTTTGGATGGCAGCTTAGACTCGCAACTTCTAATGGAAAGACATATATTTGATCGTGCAACTAAGACAGAAGATCATGCTGAGGCTGTAAAAGCTTTCCTAGAGAAGCGTGATGCCACATTCTACGGAAGATAAAGAAACAAAGTTCTTTAAATTGACTGATGGTCGCCGTATCTCCTACTTGGAATATGGCGACTCCAAAGGTAAGCCTGTAATTCTGCTACATGGCATACATCATTCCAGGTTGATGTTTGGTCTTATACCTGGATTTCCATTTAGTGACAAAGCGCGGTTCATAGTGCCTGATAGACCTGGCTATGGGATGTCTGATACTTATAAACATGGGTTTGCTGTAATTGATTACTATAAAGATATTAGAGAATTAGCTGACTATCTGGCATTAGATAAGTTTTCTATTTTCGCTTTTTCTGGTGCGGCAGCCTATTCTTTGGTTTGTGCTTGGAGAATGCCAGATAGAGTTCTAAATGTAGGGATATATGCAGGTCTAGGGCCTCTAAATGAAGTGTCTAATAGGGGAATAATACCGCCCTTAAAGCTACTTTACTGGGTGTCCGATATTATGCCTACTGTTGCTAGTGGAATCATGGATTCTGTTGGCATATTGATCAGGAAGAATTTCTCGCTATATAATAAGCTCCTGCGCTCCAGACTTACGGAAACTGAGCAGGTTCTGCATTCAAAGTTGAGCCCGCCAGAGGGTATTGTGTCGGATAGACTTGAGGGATTCAGACAAGGTGGCAGGGCCTCTACTTATGACATATCTTTGGCACGTAATTGGCCTGTTCCCCTAGAAGAGATATCAACTGAAGTCCATATATGGCAAGGTTCCGATGATAGATATACTGGTTCAATGGGCGAGTATATGGCGGAATTAATACCAAATTCTCATTTGAATATTGTAGATGGCGAAGGGCACTACTGGATTATAGATAACCTAAAGGAAATGTTGGAATCTTTGGTAGAGGTTAGGCTTTAGGATAGAAAGCTTTTAGTAGCTTCCCACAATAATCTTATTGCTAATATTGTAAGAACGGTGTTGAATGCTATTTTGAATGCCTTTTCTGGCATCCATGTAAGTATGTTCTTTCCAGACCAAGTACCCATTATGCCGAATACGATCATGCCTAGCATGAGTGGTATATACGGTGTAAAAGTGAAGCCAAGGACACCAAAAGTAAGGATTTTTATGCCATGTTGCCACGACATGAAAGCTGCATGTGTTGAGACTGTGGCTTGGCGTTCATCAGTTGTTGACCTGACAAAAGGTGCTACCAGAGGTCCCGTGCCTCCCACAAACATCGTTGCAAAAGAAGAGAATATTCCTACGCTTGTGAATGTTATCCATGAAGCTTTCATTGCTTTGGTAGCAGGACCCCATAGAGTCCACAGTATAAAGAGGCCTATAATGCCTTGTAATATGTATTTAGGTAGTGCGAATACTACTTGACCTCCAATTGCAACACCAATTATTGACCCTATAACGAATGGAAGCATCCATGTTAGTTGTATGTGTCTCCACATCATCAATGCTCTGAAGAAATTTGAATTGAGCTGTATTACTGCGTGTATTGGAATAATGGCTATGGGATTTAGTAGGGATGCCATTATAGTAACTAGCATGGCACCACCACCCAATCCAAAAGCAGCTGATATCACAGAAGTGAAAAAGCTAACTAAGCATAGCGATATGAATGCTACGTCAGATAGTTCCGGTGCACTGTTGATAATTTCATTCACAAAATCCATAAACGCATGTCTTCCACATAAATCAATTTGGACTGTTTACACATATGCCTTAGTTCGCTACTAGACTTTTGTCGTGCTAGTTATTTCATGACCATCCTAATTATTCTCTTCCCCTGAGATCTTCCTAATTCTCTCTTTATCCTTCTTCTGAATTCGCTCGATGATCTCGAATAATTCTGCGTTTTCACGTTTAAGTTCATCGTAGAACTCATCAGTACCTTCAGCTTCCTGTTGTATTATTTTCCATACTGCGTCGGGCAGATCTTCTTTATTCATTGGTACTATGTGCCTTATCCTCTGTAATGGTAATCTCCAGGGGGCCTATTCCAGGGTTCAAGGAGCATTCCTAAACACGCTCTTGGGTGAAACCATCCTATGACAAAACTCTCGGTCCCTTTTGGGGGTATGCTGCCTATCTGTTCCATCCCTGCAGATACTGCCTGATCTACGAATTTATGGACGTCCGGTGCAAACGGCGCAGTATGATGGAAAACTGCACCATGGGCCGCTCTCGATGCTACCAAACGTGCTGTGCCACTATCACTTGTGGTTGGATGACTTATTTCTATTACCGTTCCACCTATGGGATATTCTAGTAGGTGGACAGGGTCATCCGCTGCTCCAAGTTCTCGGTCCGGGTCTGGACCTTCTTGGCCATGTTCTCCAGACGGGTCTTCTTTGAGCCCTAACACGTGTCCCCATAACCATCTGGATTCATCTGGATTTCTGGCGGCTATTCCTATATGTGCCATTCCTGTGCATGTACCGTTACCTTTAAAGTAAGGATGCACAAAATAGCCGTCATCTTGGACTATTTGAATATTGAGTCCCAATGCGGATTTTGTATCAAGGAATACTGAACTGCTTCCGTTCCATTCTCCATCCAGTTTTCCACCTCTAGATATGATCCCTTCTATATCTGATTTGATATCATCGGAAGCGATAGATATGTAATATATGCCACCTCTTCCTTTGGTTCCTTCTAGGAATTTACTTGATCCCGATTCTTCAGAAAGATTGAATGCGCTTGTTCCACCAGTCACATTGTCTACAAAAGGTTCTACTGGTGAAGGTTTGGCGACTTCATAATACATTTCCCCTATAGGGAATTCCAATATAGTCGATCCATCATGACCCTTTTTCCCAGGCCATGGAGTTCTATGTTCGTCAAGAGATAATCCAAAACCCTCTACCAATATATGCTTGGCATGGTCCAAGTCTCCAGTCACTAATCCGACGTGATGTATTTTTGTAAATGCCACTTTTTATTCTCCCTTGTAAGAATTCCATAACATTATATCTATATTATCAGATTAAGATAATGAGTATTTAAAACTAAAGTACTAGATTCTAGAAAGATGTATAAATCACATTTTGTGGGCTAGTGATTATAGGTGTCTAGATTTATATAGACACGTCGTCTTCATTAATTATAAATTGGCCAAATTGTCGTTTATAGTAAACTAAAGGTGGTTTATCTTTCCCTCTGCCTACTGCTTTTGGTTCACCGAAGAATACAGTGTGATCTCCTATATCTACCGATTCGATTACTACACAATCGATAAAACTGTGGCTTTCCGATAATATTGGAGCTCCAGTAATAGCAGTAGTAAAAGGCACGTCCTTGAGTTTATCGTAGGGTTCCTGTTCTTCTGATTCAGTCTGAGCCAGGTCCCTCGCTAATTTACTTTGAGTAGAATCCAACATGTTGATTGCAAATATGCCTCCGGATGAGATGATTCTATGGCTCCTTGAATCCTTTGTGACACATATAAGTACTCTCGGAGGGGACAATGATACTGAGCAAAAAGCAGTCATGGTAGCTGCGTGGTTACTATGTTCATAGTGTCCGGTTACTACGGTAACACCAGATGCAAATTCACTTAGTACATCGCGCAAGTCATCAGCATTGATTGACATAAACTAAAATCCATTATCTGCGTTGTAATTTGGCAAGCAAGTGCAATATTTCAATATATAACCATATCAGTGTGACTAATAATCCGAATGCCCCGTACCATTCCATATATTTAGGTGCTCCTTTTTCTGCACCCTCTTCTATGAAGTCGAAATCTAGGACAAGATTTAATGATGCTATAACAACAACTACTAAACTAAAGCCGATGCTCATTAGAGAGCTATTGTTGACATTCATTATCGATAATCCGCTACCAAACATGCTCATTACAAAACTAAGCATATAAACCATGAATATTCCGCCTGTTGCAGCAGCTATGCCCAGTTTGAAGTTTTCTGTAGCCCTAATTAATCTGGATTTATAAGCTATTAGTAGTGATATAAGTATTCCGAGTGTTAATGCTATGGCTTGTAGTACGATACCATCATACATTTCGTTGAAAACGTATGATATGCCACCTAATGCTAGACCTTCCAGTAGTGCATATATTGGGACAGTGATTGGAGAAAGATGTTTCTTGAAGACCGTGATTAGTGCCACTATGAGTCCACCTATAAATCCTACAAACATGAATGAAGTTATACCCCATGCGAATGTGATATAAGCGGTGAGTAATAAGAGGCAGAGACTTATACCGACTCGGTTGACAGTTCCATCGACAGTCATTACATCAGATGACGATGTATTAATGCGAGCATCCTCGAAAGTTTTTGATGACAGGGCAGGATTAGCGGATCTTAAGTTAAGATGCCCACCTCTATTGCCTGACATGTTTCTGTTTCCTAACATTTAAATCTCCATGATTTATATTTCGCTGATGTTCTACTTAAACATCTAGAGTGATTATATTATAATATTCAGGCACTGCCATCAAATTCATAAAGGTTTGAGTGTTTGGGAGGTCGTTAATTGAAATTCTGCAGTAACTGTGGATCTGAAATAGAAGTAGGTGTGAGATTTTGTGGTAATTGTGGAACTCAATTAGTTGGGTTTGAGACTAGTGATATTCCAAAGTCTGCAGCTAGTACTATATCCAGAGGCGAGGTTCCGTCAACTAGTTTCCCAGATGCAATCAAGATAGCATTTAGCAAATATGCGGACTTTAGTGGTAGGGCGAGAAGGTCTGAATATTGGTGGTTTTTCTTGTTTGTGCAACTTGTAACCCAATTGCCAAGTCTTATAATCCCCCCATTAGGTAGCATCGTAAGTCTTGGGGCCTTCTTGGTCACTTTCATACCATCTCTGGCTGTGACTGCTAGAAGATTACATGATATAGGTAGAACAGGCTGGTGGCAGTTGGTTTGGTACCTTTTGGGTTTTGTTTCTACGGTGGTTATAGCGTTTGGAGTTTTAGGTGGTATAGCAGCCCTCTTTAGTGAATTTGCTGATGAGTTTGGTGTCTATCCATCCGATGGGGCATTAGAGGTATTCGTATTATTGGGGGTTCTGGGGGTATTAATATCTCTTGTAACGCTAGTATGGTGGATAATATGGTTTGTGAAGAAGGGTGATTTAGGTTCTAATGAATATGGTCCCGACCCTAGGAGTAAGTGACGGCATTATATTTATACTGATTTATAGTAGGGATTTCATTCTAAGTTGATTTGACGTTAGGAGGGCCTTTTATGAGCACGTCAGAAGGGACCACTGCCAAATTAAATGTCTATGGCCATGTAGCAGTGATAAGGTTAAACAGACCTGAAAGACTCAATGCTATAAATAATGTTCTTTCAGATGATGTGCATTTTGTTCTCGATGAAATTCAAGAGAATGCAGATGTCAGGGTAGTTATACTGACAGGTGAGGGGAGAGGTTTCTGTGCCGGAGCCGATGTTAATCGCATGTCCGATTCATTACAGGGTAAAATAAATGATAAACCACCTAGATATCCTCACATAGTTTCCTCGATAGCGGGACATATAAGAAGGATTCGCCAACCGGTTATCGCTGCCATAAATGGAGTTGCTGCTGGAGGAGGTCTAGGAATAGCCTTAGCCTGTGACGTTAGGATAGCATCTGAGGACGCCAGATTCTCATGTGTATTTGTGAAGAGGTCATTGGTGCCAGACACGGGCACCTCATACACTATCGCTAGATTGGCAGGGATAGGTATAGCAATGGAGATGGCCCTAACTGGCAACGTATACGACTCTGGATGGGCTTTGGGTAAAGGCTTACTGAACAAAGTCGTTCCCAGCGATCGACTAATGGAGGAATGTTTTTCATTAGCTGAAGAGATTTCATCAAATCCACCTATAGCTATAAAATCTATTAAAGAATTGATGTACTCACATTCACCAGATATGGATCCAATATATCAACAAGAGAGAGATGCTAACGCGCCTTCGGCGAATAGTGAAGATAGGATGGAGGCAGTTAGATCATTCTTAGAGAAAAGGAAACCAAAATATAAAGGGCGATAAATTCATTATCATTATTCCCTTATGTAAGCATCAGATCCATCCAGCCAGTCGGTTCGAATTGGGCTAAAAGTGTCTATCTCATCAGTTTCTTCTATGGCTTCTGCACTGTGTTCTTCATGAGAAGGTATTACAAGGGTTTGGCCTGCTCTGACAAATATCTCTTGGCCGTTGATCAAGAATTTTAGGCAACCTGTTATCACATGGGTTACTTGTTCACTTTCATGAGTATGAGATGGAACTTTGGCCCCTTTCGGGAAATATATCCTACCTAACATGACTTTCTCACCAGTAATTATACGTCTCTTGATACCATTTATTAGATTGTCCTGCTCAATATTGTCCCAGCTTATTGCTTTCATATTGTCCATTAATCCTCTCTTAATATTTATCACAAAGTAGATGTTAATTCTTGCCTTATATTTCTTGACATGTAATTGACCACGTAGCTATCATGCTTGAGTACATTTCCGGTACGTACCCTTTGTATTTTTCGGGATATTGTACGGGCCAGTAGCTCAGGTGGTTAGAGCGCAGTCCTGATAAGACTGAGGTCCCTGGTTCGAGTCCAGGTTGGCCCACCAAACATTTTGATTATGAATTTGGGATTCCTTTCTATACATAAACAGCATTAAGGAGATAAGTATGAAATATCTAGAATATTTATTTCTAACCGGATTAATAGTATCAGTATTGGCTTGTTCTGCAAGTACAGAAAGTCTTGATAGCACTGATGAGTCAGGTCTTGGGAAAGAGAAATCGGAGACTGAAAATGTTGCTGCGCCTGTACCAACAACTTCCACACAAGTATCACAAGTTTCGACTGGGATAATCGAGGCATCCGAAATAATATTTGAATTTGATAATAATGCAGTAAGTGCTTCAACAAAATATATGGATAAAGATATTTCTGTAACGGGTGTAATCAGCGAT
>Ga0310344_10000201_pt1 | contig 50172 bp, 76 predicted proteins | sample HC15DNA20200_MG_FD_203801 | JGI IMG/M metagenome (GOLD analysis project Ga0310344, IMG submission 203801) | Marine microbial communities from station ALOHA, North Pacific Subtropical Gyre - HC15-DNA-20-200_MG | ecosystem: Environmental > Aquatic > Marine > Oceanic | place: Pacific Ocean: North... | reverse complement strand
TTGCACCGTTTCCACTACTACGTCTAGCATAATTATTACCTGTATCACCATTAAACTGATATTTTCTGCTTGCTGATCCACTTGCTATTCCATGTCCTAATACCATCATGTATGGTTTTACTGTTAAATCTTTTTCTGCTGATGTCATATTATTATAAAATTCTAAATCGTAAATGTAACTGTTCAAATATCTTGTATGTGATGAACCATCATTATCTCTAAAACAAATATATCTTAATCCACCAACTGAACTTGGAATATCTGTTGCTGTAATAGGCGAACCAAGAACATGAGTACCATTGTGACTACCTGTTCTAATCTCAATAGTAAATTTAGTTGCTGACTCCCTTTTCATAGTAATATAATAATCTGTGCTGTTTGAAAATACACTTGAAGAATTTCCATGATAACTTCCACCTTCATTATCTTCTCCATCTGATAATCGTATATTTGCATAAGCACCACCAGTTCCACCACCTGTTTCACCAATCCACATTCCAAGTGCGTCTAATGTTGTGCTTGATGTAACTGCTACATTATGAGAAGATAACATTGGTAACATATATGCAGCAGGAGCATTAGAACCACTCATGTTAAATTTATATCTTAAAATCCATGCTGTATCTGAAACATTCCCAGCTCCTAAATCATAAACTACTGCGTCGTCGTCGCTACCATGATCAGCATTAAACTGTAATCTGCTGTTAGATTGGTCTATTGTTATATTACCTGTTCCAACTTCTGTCCAATTTGTATTACTTGAAAAATCTGTTGAATATGTTGGTGTTTCTTCTACTGTTGCTAATCGTTCTGCACTCGTTCCAACAATGCGTTTACTTGCTTTGTAATCTGTCATTATGCAATACCATCCCAAATATTTAGATTGTCGATTGTGCCTGTTATATGATCTGAATTAGTTGTTATGTAATTTCCAACTTTAACATACTGTAAACCTGTTACACCTGATGGTGTCACGCTAGATTTTCCAATAGAAGTGGAATAACCTGAATCGCTGAATATCTCAATACTAAATTCTGTGGCACTTGAACGTTTCATTTCTATATAATATGTAGCTGATGTGTCCCAAGTTATTGCTACATCTTCTGGTGTTGATGCACTTTGAGGTTTTATGCTACCATCATCATATAATGATGCAAAACCTTCTGCACTATTAGTTGTAGCATGACCACCAAACAACCCACCAAGAAATTCTTGATTTGAATCAATATCAGTTGCAGAATTACTAGACGACATACCAATGAATAAATGTGAATTTACACCACTACTTATTGATTTTGATGTTGGTTTAAATTCAAATCTCATTGTCCATTTTGTATCAGATAGTGTTGAACCCAAGTCAAGTGATGATGCGTTATTTGAACCATCTGGATTTGAATTAAAAGCTAATGAACCACCTGATACACCTATTTTAGATGAATCTTGATCTGACCAATCATCTGATGAAAAATTATCTGAATATGTCGAAGCTGGTAAACTTCTCAACCAACTTGTGCCATTATACCACCAGTAAGAAGGTGTATCATCTGTTTGTTGGAAGATAGAATTTGTGCGAACCCCACTCAATGCTTCCAAATTAGAAGTTGATGAAAAGTCGTTAGGACATTTAAATCCAGTTATTATAGAAGCATCGCCATTAACTGTCATTGATACACTATTGCCTGATAAATCATTAAAGTTAGCCCACATTGGACAATATACTTTCAAACTAGAACTTGTGTTTAATGATGAATCAGTTGGTAGTTTTGTTTCATTACTTAATGATGTTATTTCACTTGCAGATAATGCTCTATTATAAATACAGAAATTTCTTTGTCCACCTGTAAAATATGAACCTGATGATTCACCACCAAAAGATTTTGTCGAAGTATCTGTTCTAGTAGCTGTGCCTGTGCCTGTTTTTATTACTGTACCATCAAGATACAATTTCCAACTTGTTCCATCGCCTGTTAATGCTAAGTGTTGCCATTTATCTGCAACGATATTATCATCACTTATTAGAACTTGATTATTTGCATACACCTGAAATTTATTGTTATTTTGTTCTGTTATCTGAATACGATCATTACCACTAGCACCATTTTGAAAGAATGTTGGATAATTATTAGCTTGTGATGATGAATAATAGAAGTGCATAGCCATTGTAAAATCACCACTCATTATACCATTTGATGAGAATGTCACAACATCACCATTACCGTCAAAATTACCATAACCTTCTGTAGCTGTGTCCATAGTATAATGTGCTTTTAGGTTTGCTTTATTACTTAATGATGAAACTAATTGTGGATCAGCAAATTCAAGAAGAAATTTTGCATCTGTGCCTGAATCATCTGCCCATGCACTACTGTGATATTTTCTATAAATAGTATTGACACCATCATAAACATCACTTCCTTCTCGTCTAATTTGTGTATAAGCAGAACCAGTACCACCATCAAAATAATAAACAACACTATAACCAGTATCTAAAGTCGTATTACCTGTAAATTCAAATTTATGAGCAGTATAATCAGAAGTTGAAAGTGTAGAAACATCAAGATTAGTTCCAGTTGTATTTGTTTCAACAACAGTAGTTCCATTATATATTTTTGCATAAGCAGTTCCAGTTGCTGAACCATTTTTTTTAACATAGAATGTAACGGCTTTTACTTTTTTATCTTTAAGTACTGACGATGATGTGGCTACTTTAAAACCTCTTGCAAATTGTGTTGAACCATAAACATTATCAAAATCATCAGAATCAAGACTACCTGTTGAACCACATAATGTTGAAATTTCTGTTGCAGTAAGGACACGATCCCAAATTCCAACATCATCTATTGCACCATGCCATTGTTCATCATCATAATAACCAGCATAACTACCAAGATACAATGTTTGTGAGTTTCCACTATTAATGTTAAGTGTTTGAGTTAAACTTCCTTTTGATACGCCATCAACATAGACTGTATATAGTGATGAACTGTTTCTAGTCATACAAATATGATGGTATTTACCATCGTTTGGAACTGCTGTTGCACCACCTGTTAATGTTAAATCAGTAACACTTGAGTCACCATCAAAATTTAATTTCCAATTAGCTGTTGGATGTTTAAAAAATTGCCAACAATCTGAACCTGATATATCAAGGAAAATATTATTATCAATAGCTTCTGTTGATGTATAATCAAAATTACCTCTAAGCCAAAGTGATATTGTCCATTCACTTGTAGCTCCAGCAAATATTTTTCCTACATCAATCTCAACTCTAGGTTTTGTAGATCCAAGCCCATCAAAATAGTAAGCACCTGAACCAAGAAAACCTTGATAGACATTAAACCAAATATCTTTATCAGGATCAAATGTTGGATTATCATCACCTTGGTCAAATATACATCTACCACCATTAGAATAAGAATCTGGTGTTGCATCATCATGTTGTGCTACTTCAACTCTTTTTGTATTAGCAGCATCAATATCTATTCTTATTCCTATTATATCATTTTCTGCTATTGTTACTCCACTACCACTATGAGTTAATGATACTTCTTTACAGTGAGATACATTAGAAGCAGAATTATATTCCAATGAATCTATTCTTACTGTACCAAAACTACCATTTGTTTTTAAATCACCTGTTGCGTTATCCCAAACACCAAAAGTTAATGTATCTGATGATGAGAAAGTTCCACTATCCATTCTATATAACTTAAATCCTAATTTAGTTATAGTTTTACCGATTAAGTCATTACCAGATGTTATTTTTTCACCTATTATTTTATTTAATATACCAGATGATTCTTCAAAATGAGCTACATCATCTGCTTCATTATTACCTAATCCATTTATCGTAATTCCATTATTTGATCCATCTGCTGCACTACCTAGTGAATCTGACTTACGATCAGATTTAGTTCCACTGTATAATTTGACACCGAGATTTTCAATAGCCATTATGCACTACCTCTCTCTATCCATTGAGCATCTGTTGATGTAACACCATCGTAAATTTCCACATTGTCAACAACATACGTAGCATCACCAGCTTGTCTGCCATACGCACCAGATTGAAAAGTGTCTAAACCAATAGTGCCACTTGAGATTGTTCCAGTTTCACTTCCAACTAAAGTTCCAGTATGTGATCCAGTTCTAACATCTAATTTTAATCCTGTTTCACCTGTTCTAGTTAATGTGACAAAATAATTTGTGCCTGTTGATGTTGTAATACCTGTTGAATCTAAGCCCATTGATGAACCATTATATTCTCGCATTTTCAATTTAGATGAACCATAATCGACATGGATTGTATCATAGGCATTTAGAGTGTTTGTTCCTGCCGATAAAGTAATTATTGAAACATAATTAGATGAAGATGGTGTAACCTCAAATCGACAAACCCATTTACTATTAGATAATGTATATCCAAGTGCTTTGTATATTCTATCATCTGAATTAGTATTTACAGTAGTAGCACGTAAAGCATTACTTGATATAGCTACAGTAGAACCTACTTGTGTCCAACCAGAATCACTTGAGAAATTATATGAAGGATTTGCAGTTGGTTCTGCTGTTCTACGGTATATCTTACGAGTATCTGTTTCTTCATAACGTGTGTTTGCTGGTATATTTGTTAGTGTAGTTTTTTCATCTGTGACTGTATCATCAATTGATCCCCATACTGTAATATAAGAACCAACTCCAAATCCACCAGCTCCACCTCCACATTTTGCACTAAGAGATGTAATCTGAGCGTTTGAACTTGTTGAATATTTTCCCATAGCTTCAAATCTATCTGGGACTGAACCAGCATCTGAACCACTATCTATTGTGTAATCCCATTTTATTATTTTTTCTTGACCATCAATATTTGTGATATTATATGTTGCTAATGTATTACCAGCTAACCCACCATAGTTACCATGCGCTCCAATATGATTATTATTAGGGGATATGCTATTTCCATTCTTTGAATATACTGCTGTGAAACTATTAGAAGTGCTTTCGTCACCATTAGGGAATAATGTCATATCACCTGTGCCTGATTTAACAATATAAAATATAACTTTTAACTGATCGGCTGCTGCGAATGATACAAGTTTTCCATCAGCACTTGTAAACTCATCACCAGCACTGGTTATTGATACAGTTGTTAAGCGTTTCCAAGTACCTACCATTAGTTAGAACCCCATATTTTTAACGTACTGCCACTTGCCCATCCACCACCACCATTTTCTTTAACTAATATTTTTTCGATTTGATCTGTGGTATTATCCCATTTTCCAGTTAATTCTCTCCTATACATTGTTGCACCACCACCAGTAGCACCCCAACCACCTTCACCTATTGCTAATTTTTCTCTACCTGACATATCATCATTAAATATATACCAAAAATTTTGTGTTATAACACCACCACTTCCACCACCTAAAGTTGTTTCACCATTACTACCACCATCTGATGAAGAATCACCACTACTGTGATATCTTCTATTATATGAAGCAGTATCATCATCATTAAATTGTAAATCACTACCTGATATAGTACCATCTGCTATTAAAGTTAAGTCAAGATATAGATATTTTTTCTTTGGGATAGTACCTGATGTTATTGAATTTGATGTTGCAGTTAATGTTACTGTTGGTTCTAACTGTTGCCAAAAATTAGTATCAGTATGTGTTGGTGATGCATTAGCACCTGTTGTTTCAGTTTCATCATTATCACAACCCAATACAATAATTTCACTACCTTCTTGCATTGTACCTGTTGAATACATCCTTACAATATTAATTTGACCATTATTCTGCCATTTCATAGCTCTTTCATAAACTGCAGTTGGTGTATCATCACCCAAGTTTGATGCATTATCTACACTTTCATGTTGCATTAATTTTGGAACACCATCTTTATTGGCGATAATTATAGTACCAAATACACTTTCATTACTTGCCATGGAAGCTGCACAATTAATACTTGCATAATTTCTATGATCAAAACTAGTTGGATTATTATCATTAGCACCAAAATATTCATTTGATCTTTGGCAATATTTTCCATTAGTTCCATCTGTACCTGTATCATCTATCGTTCCACCTGTACCAACTCGTAAACGTGGATCAGCTCCAGCACAATTATATAATATCATAAGATTGTCTTTTACTGTAAATGCATCAGTTGTTAATTCACTTGAACCACCTGAGCCTGCTTTTTTTCTTGCTAATTCTTTCCAACTTGTTTGTGGTGGTGCTTCTGTTAATGTAGAACTTCCTTGTATTCGCCCACCACTGAGATATTCTACCATCTATTAGAACACCTACGCTATCTGCACTTCTGTTAATGCCGTTCCGTTCTTTTTGATTTTGATGAATAAACCATCATTGTTTGTATCAATTTGTTTAACATACATATGTGCATCTTCTCCACTTGCTGGACTATGAGCAGATATTTGTGACGTTGATCTTAAATCAAATCCTTGAATTTCATGTAACCCTCCACCAGTTGATACTTCTGCCCAAGTTAATCCACCTGTATTACCTGACTGTGCTTGTAGATAATATCCGTTTGTAGGTGTATTACTTACTTTAAGATTTGCTTCATCAACCATATTATCTGCTATTGTTGCTGCGTTACCTGATGAGGTTACTTCGCCTGTTAAGTTTGCATTTGTTGTTACTGTATCTGCGTTACCTGTTAATGCTCCAATAAATCCTGTTGCTGTGATTTTACCTGTTGATGGATTATATGTACAAGTACCATCTGATTCTAAACCTATATTTCCACCATCTACATCTCCACCAGCTGTAAAGATTATAGCATTATCTTCGTCAGTGCTTTCATTATCTGTAATAGTAACTGTTGTTGCTACTGTTGCTGTTCCTGCTGTTAATCCTGTTGCTGTTCCAGTACAGTTTGTTAATACTCCACTTGCTGGTGTACCTAGTGCTGGAGTTGTTAATGTTGGTGATGTTAATGTTTTATTAGTTAATGTTTGTGAACCTGTTAAGGTTGCTACGGTTGAATCTATATCTAAAGTTACTGCTCCTGATGAACCACCACCTGAAAGACCTGTTCCTGCTGTCACACCAGTAATATCACCTGTTGGTACTGTTGCTACTTGTGCATCTACATAAGTTTTAATTGCTTTTGCTGATGCTAATGTTGTATCATCACTAGCAGTGCTTGATATATCAGTATCAATTATACCTGATGCAAAGTTTGTTGTATCTAAATCACTTGCTGAACCACCACCATATTCAAACCATTCTAAGTTTGAACCTACAGTTCTACAAATTAAAATTGTTGGTACATATTGACCTATAACTTTATCTGAACCAGATAATGTTGTAATTCTTCCTGCCCCAGCACCACCTTCTTGATGATGAAGAGTTACTGTTCCAACACCATTTGCTTTTATGAGATATAATAAATCTCCTTCTGCATAAGATTTTGTTGTTGTATCTGAAGCATAATATGTGGATGATAATGCAGCTGTTGTTTGAATTAACTCATGAATATCTCCAGAGTTTGTAATTTCAATATATGAATCTGTTACAGTTATTTGGTTTGATCCGTCTATAGCTTCTTGTTTTTTTGTGAAACCTATAATACCTGTTGTATCACGATTTGAATTCCATTCATCTGTACCTATTGGATAACTATTATCGTCAGGATATGATGATCTGTTTACCAGTGTTGCTGCTCTGCCGTAACCTTTACGTGCCATTAGTCAGACCTCTTTATAACATGAGAAACGTTTTCATGAAACTTTACTTTAGCATTTAATCCTGCTTGTGGTTTATGTGCTATTCTTTCTAAGAGCCGAAAAATTCCAGCCATAGTTAATGGCTTAGCCATCCGTCTAAGTTCCTGCGCCTTCGAACGTATGGTTTACGAAAACTTTTAGTGTGTCGCTTGCAGTCTTTTCAAATGCAGATGCGAATGAGAATCTTGTTAGGATTTTTGCTGAGTCTGCTGGTGTTGCATTTCCTGCTCTATCAACAATAACTCCACCTGTTAAGTCATTTACACTTGTAGTATTGAAATCTCCAGTTGCCCATTCATAAGACCATGTTACTTGGTCTGCTGCGCCACCAGTATTATCTGAATCATTATCACTAAATCTTGGGTAATTTGTTCTTAGTTCTTTTGTAGAGTTTCTACCAGAACCTGAACTTGCATCTAATTCTCCTGCTAGTTCTGCGTATGTGTCTCCTTGTGCAATTGTTCCAACTGAACCATTTCCTAGTACCATACAACCTCTTGTTGCACTACCTACATGAAATGCAATTCCGTCAGTCTGGAAATCAGAATCTCCATATGCTGAGCCACTTGCGTTCTTTCCTGCAATTTTCTTTGCATAATATTCGTCACCTACTGAGGTAACCATATTATGAGTCCATTGCCATTGCTTGTAAATTTCTCCATTATCTAAAGTAGTACCTTTAACGACACAAACATTATCATCAGGGTTTAATTCTATACCTCTTCTCCAGAAACTAGGACTATGATCTTTAAAAGAGTACCATTTTTCCAGTCTTTCGTCTGCTGTATCAAAGGAATCACTATGGATTTTCATTATACTTACCAAATACAATAAGAGTATTTAAGTATTTTTATCATACAGTAGTATCTCCTGATACAGATACTACTTGCCTTAATGATTCTGCTGTAATTTTCTCTAAATCAAATGAAGAATATGCAAAATCACCCAATTCTATGACGGTTAGCCCTTCAGGGTATCGAAATTCTATACTCTTTATATTAAAAGATTCTGTTGTGACTGAACCACTACTATTTACTGAACCTATCTTATATGTAGGGTAGTAAACTTTAACTTTTTCGCCTTCTAGAACACAATTTACCAGTTGATTTGTGATTACTCTTATTCTAGTCTTAATATCTTTATGATCAGTTATAAAATTATTAGAAAATGTAAGAAGATCACTATCATAATCATGCTGTAATTGTGGAATTTGTATTTTTCTCATAAATGTACCAATATTTGTTATTGATGTATCATCTTTTTTAATAACTAATCCTCTAAATCTATCTGTAGCAGTATTACTGCTTCTTTCATATTTATATTGAAAAGTTACTTTATAATCTTTACTTGATTGATCACCATCAGAACAAAAATATATTTTATTTTCATCTTTATTGAAATAATATACATCTCCTTTTGCTTTTGCTGATGAAATAGTGATGCTATCATATGATGCTTCTGTTAAATCTTTTTCTTCAACAAATACTCTATTTACAGGAGAACCACTACCTTCATAACTTCCTCTTTTTACACTGAGAATAGCAATAGGAAATGCTTCAAAATATTGTCTTCCAGTTAATCTATATCCATCAGAAGACCATGTATCATTTGTTGTAGAAATACCTGTTAAATATGCATTATTATTATTAGCAGAATTTCTAACAACACCAGTGCCTATAGTTTTAACTGATGTATCACCAAAAGCAACTAAGTAATTTGTTGTTCCTGTACTGTCTTTTCCTTTATTTGTTAGATTATAATTATTATTAGTAAACACCATATTTGTCTCAATATCTGCCTCTTGGTCAACAAAAAATATTTTTCTAGGAGATATTGAAAACATAGTATCTGTTCCTTTCATCTGTAATATTATTTTTACTAACTCTAAAAATAATCCTTCAGCAATAAAATTACCTTGTAATGATGTACTACCTGTATCAATGTTTGTTTGGTATTCATTTGTATCAGTTATCTCTTTTATTATATCATCTAAAAGTTGGTCAAGTCTAACTCTATTATTACCACTTTTTCTATAAATATTATTTTCTCTAACTGCGTTGTTACCTAATGTAGCAGAACCACTTATTACATTAGAATTAACATGAGTGTTAAGAAGGAATGTACTAAATCCACTACAGTTAACTCTTATTGCGTGTGATTGTTGTTCCTTTTTCCACACTTTACCACCAAACTTCATAGTTTGTGATTGTGGTTTACCACTAAATATTCTTGATGCATTATCTGCTGATAAACATGAATTATACCATCTTAATTGATGTACATATCCATAAAATCCTGTTCCTGTGTATGATGAATCAAATTCTTTAAACAAATACAAATCTGCTGTTGTGTCCATACTTGCTGATACTGTACCACTACCACCTAATTGATTATTAAGATAAACCTTAACAGAATCACCACTTCTACACACTCTTAATAATACTGGTGCTGCTGTAAAATCAACTCCTGTTACAGCACTTGTTGTAATAGTAGTTGAATTACAGGTTACAGTTACTGTATCATTGGAACTGTTAGTTGAAACTTTTATTCCTGTTGAACTAGTATGTTTTTCAAATAACATAGCTGTTGCTGTATTCAAGCTTTGAAACCAAAAATAAATGTCAAAATCTCCTGACATATCTAGTGTAGGAGAACTGTTAGAGTTCTGTTTATTTGGTATTTTCACACCATCATTAGATGATGCATTAATTTGAAAACAACTTTTACCTCTAAATTTTCCTGTTGTTCTTAAGTGTTTTGTTGCACATGAAGGAAGTGAATATGTACCACTAACATAATCATCATTATGATATCCTGATTCATCTCTAAATGAACCCCAAAAATTCCATATACCTTTCAATGTATTTACAGGAACTATATCTTGTATGTAATAAATTTCATCTCCATCTTCTATATTTGATTCATTAGAAAAAACAAATTCACCTGTATCTATAGCTTTTACACCTTCTCTTCTTATTATGGATGATTCAGGAGTAATGAATACTCTCCTTGTTAAAGTGCCAGATGTGTTATATCTTAACTGGCAACATTTCACATTGGTCATGTTGTTGTACCATCTTTCTTCGTACTATAATTATATCTAAATGTATTATTATTATCTACGTGAGCTACTTTTACTGTATAAGTTGTAGAATCTTTTATACCATCTGATGTAGTAAGTACATATGAACCAATATCTAAATTGCCTGATGCAAGAGTATCTGATGCAGTAAGATCTTTATATTTCCAACCACCTGAACCATTACTTTTAAATGCTATTCTAACCCCAGTTAAAGATGGTGCTTGATCAGTTGCATAAGCATCATACTCTTTCCATGAAACTGTTAATTGATCATTACCACCTGTTACAGAAAGAAGTTCTGGTCTTTCAGGTATATCTTCTTCAAATAATGCTACTACATCTCCAACCATAAATTGTAATCTAGCTGTATAATTAATAGGAGAACTTCCTGATATACTAAAAGATAATTGTGAAACATTTCCATCATAAAAAATACTTTCATCTTCATTATCAACATATATACCAAATCTGAATCCATGTTCAACACTTGTAGGAACAAAATTAGTTTTCAGATTATCCATATGTTTTATTACACTTTGAGCTACATTACTATTTTCTACTGTTAATCCAGTAGTCCAATTATTATTACTAGTGTTAAATCCTAAATTACCACTAGAAAACATATTCATAGCACCTTCAACTATAGTCCAAGATACATTTATAACTTGGCTATTACCCTCAATCTTTACTAATATATTCTCTTCATCAGTTTCTTCAGGTAAAGGCATTGGACTTACAGGAGAATTATGATCGAATGTAAGAGATTCTAAATTTTGTATTTCATAATTTTTTCCTTTATCAGATCTTGTTAAAAACATTCTAGTTGTCATATTCTACCTCTTGCTGTATTAGATTCTTGCATTACTTGCATAATAACCTTTCTAAGGTTTTGTAAATCATTATGACTACCACTCATATTCTGAATGTTAATTGTTATTCCACCTGTAGTTCCACCATTAGGGATAACTGTTTCTGAGCCTTTTTCACCAAATGAATATGTTCTTCCACTTCTACCCATACCTATTACAGGTTCAGATATAATACCACCATTAGCCATAGGAATATCAACCCCAGAAATTTTTGCCCATTGATCAGCAGCTGCTTGTCCAGCATTTAATTTATCTTGTTGCCACTGTGGAGTATCATCTTTATTTTTATTCCATTTACCACTAGTATGCGCTCCAGCTTGTCCTGTTTTAAACATCTCAGGTAATGTATCTTGACCATAACCAAATCCACCAAGTCCTGAAGCTGCTAAAAGCATACCTTCAATGGAATTAGGATCAACACTACCTATTGTACTTTGATATCCTTCAGGATCAATTCCTTTGTATAAACTTCCCATTGTAGATAGTATTGGATGTAATACTGCTAAAACAGGTGATGCTTTACCTACTTTTCCTGCAACAGAAGCTAATCTCATTAATGTTGATTTATTAGCTTTTGCCCATGCTTGCATTGCTTGTGGTGTTTTTAGATTTAAAATTCCTCTGTTAACTGCTTTATCCTTTAATTTCTGTAAGTCAGCTGATGCTTTGGCTTTTAATCTATCTAATGTAGATTGACTAGCTTTTGGTGCTTGATTTAAATTTGAAGGTATTGTTGTAGGTTTTGGGAGAGCAGGGGTTTTTGTTTGTTGGTTTGGCAACTGAGAAGTTTTTGTACTACTTGTAGTTGTACTTGAACCACCACTTCCACCACCTGTACCTGAAGCGTTTGGAGTAGCACCAGTTCTTACTGCATTTATAAAGTCTTTTAATTGTTTTAATGAATATATCAATCCTGTTGTTCCTCCAATTCCTATAACAGCTGCTAATTGACCTATACCTGTGTTTAATGATTCCCATGCTAAGTCTGCAACTTCTCCAATACCTATTTCACCAGTAAATAATTTTCCTAATGTGTCTCCCCACTTCCTGTAAAATGGATATGCTACTTTAAACCAAGGTAGTATAAAGTATCTTAATAAAGCAATTAATACAGGTCTCATAAAAAATCCAAAGAAGTCACCTATAGGTCTTAATATCATCATTATACCAAAGTTCAAAAGCTTTAACATTTGTTGGAACATAGGAGAAACTTCTAATGCTTTTTTAAGAACTGCAACTAAACCCACAAATGCACCAACTCCAAACAATATACCTGTTTTATGTTTATTGAAATATTGTTTAGCTCCTTCTAACATATCAGCAACTTTTTTACCACGTATTTCTATTTTTCCAAGTACCCCCTGTGGACTACTCATATAGTTTTTTAACTCCTCAAATGCTTGCCTGTATGCTTCATTTGCTTTACCTTCATCTGGTGTTCCTTTTGATTTGAGACTTTCTTGCATTCTTCTACCAAGTTGATCTTGATAATCTTTCATGTTTTGATTATAATCTGCCATTCCTTTTACAGTTCTTCCAAATTGATTAACACCTTTTCCTAATAGAGGGAACCAACTAAACAAATTACCTGTAACAAGATCTAATGATTTTTCAAATGATTTGTTTGATTGAGACATTCTCTTATTCATTCTTACTCCTCTAAAGTAATCATCTTGCCTTGTACTCATTTCTTGATTATGGAGTGATTTAGCTCTACTTTGTAGTCTAATCTGATCTTGAGTATCTTTATTCTTTTGTTTTTGTAATGACTGGTCTTTTGCGTGTAGTAAATATTGTGCTTTAGCCCATCTTTGTAATTGGTTTTCTCTAGCTTCTTCTGCTCGATTGAATTTATCAGCTTGTTTCACAGTTTCTGTCATAACTTTTGAAAAAGCCTTTAACATATCCTCTGCTTTTTCAGTTGTAACTGTTGTTTTTTTGAGCATTTCGTAGAATTTCTTCCACTCATTCATCATATCTTGTGATGTATAATCTACCATATGTATTATAAATCCTCAGTCCTTAAAAAGATTTCTTCATTTGATTACTTGATATAGCCTGTTGTCTCTGTTGTTCTCTCATATGTTCATTATGAACTTCTATTAACCTATGAATATATGAATTTGGTTGCTTATCTGCTTTTTCTTTATCCCAGCCAAACTCTGATGCTAGGAAGTAGTAGATGTCATATCGTTCTCGTTCTCGTCCAGAGAGCCTGCGAATGTCATAACCCACTCCTGTAAGAATTTCCCTAAAGGGTAGTCCTTCATCACTCCTGAGATTATTTCAGCGACTGTAGCCGATTTCAGGTTTCTTATTGTTACAGCATCACCAGTCTTAAATGGTGCTGTCTTTATAACCTTACAAAGTATATCCATTCTGTATTGTGGAATGTTTACTTTAGGTTTTGATGGATCTGTTAAATCAATATTACGAGAAAGAATAGATTCTATTTCTCCAAAAGTTAAATCATCTTCATATTCAATTATTTCTTTTTTACCATTAAGTTTTATTTTGAATGATTTTACTGCCATACAATACTAGAAATTGTGTATTATATAAATGTTTATGCTGGTACTGCTGTAATCTTACAGAATTTTGCTTGCCAGTTTAGTTCTTCAAACAAAGGTTCTACTGGTTCCATACCAGATACTGCATGATCCATAAAGCTTAATCCTGCTAGTTCTATAGTAATAGATTTACCATCACCTGTTGCAAATGTTAATTTAAATTCTGGAGTTCCAGTGTGTGCATCTCCCCATGTTTCTTTATGGTCTCTTGAAGTACCACCATTATCTGTTTTCATTTGATTAATTAATGCACTTATTTTATTATTATCTTTCCATGATGCTCTAAATCTACCTGTTATTTCTAATACTCTTTTATATGCATCTGCTGCTTGATTATCATTTAGAGAATATAGTAATTCAGCGTTTTGTGTCCAGTTAATATCTGCTTCTTGTAATTCTGCTACTACTGCTGTACTACTTCCATTAGCAATTTTTAATTCACCATGAGCAAATGTAAATGGTTGTGAAGCTTCTGCTGGTACATTATTTGCTGAGAATGATGTAGATGGTGCATCTTCTTTTCCGTAAGTAATATCTGCTGTACAATTAACAACGTCATTTACTGCTGCTGATATTGCTAATGTATTTAGAATTCCACCTCTTAAAGTTCTTACTGAATCTGCTGTTTCTAAATCTGCTCCTATTTCAATTGCCATTGAGTTTCCAGCTAATGTTTTTGTTGCACTATTTGCTGTTATTCCACCATAAATTTGTGTTGATGTTGGTGTTCCATCTGTTCCTTCACCATATATAGCCTGAAAAATTTTATGAGATGTTGTATCACCCAAAACGAATCCTAAACTTAAACTACCTTGTTGTTGTCCATATGCAAATGTATCTGGTTCAACTTGACCTAATTTAGCCAAAGCAGTTCTATTAGTAGTTAATGTCCATCCAGTAACGGCTGTTTTTAAACCGAATGAATTTGTAGGACTTCCTACTGCTGCCTTATATGAACTCTCAAATCCATATCTGACATATGCATTTGCACTTGTACGAACCATTGATTTTAATTGTCATTGTTAGTATATAAATATTCTTAAGGATCTGACTTTCTATATGACACTGTAATTATATGATTATACATATTACGCATGAGTTCACTTCTAGAATAAGAAGACATAACCCTCAAATCAGTATATGGGAATGTGGCTGAACCTCTTATATTTGCCTTAATAATTCTTAATACTTCTTTAACAATCTCATTATGTCTATCTTCATTATAATATGATCTAATATCTAAATCTACTGATAAATCATGGAAAAAATTACTTCCATATAAACCAAAATATTGTATGTTTTCTTGTCGTGGGGTTAAAAATACAACTTCCCTAGTATCACTACCAAAACCCACAGATCTTCTTTCCCAAGATTTTTCAAATACTGGCTCTCTTCCTGCATCTCCTGAACCACCCCAATTATTATGAAGTAGATTTATTAAGTCATCTAATGCAGTGTATGTTATTGTACCCATATTACCAACTTACCTTGTCCCCTCTCTTAAGTTTTTCTACGAAACCCTCTACATCCCCTGCTACATATGAGTAAGTTTCATCATATGGAAAATCACCTTCCCAAGTTTCATTTGGGCTATATGAACCCATAACTGGTCTCATGTGTTTAGTTCTTTCATTAAATTGATGGTCTGTTTCATTTGAGCTTCTTCTTCCAACATAATATATTTTTCTTGATATTTTATATGCTATACTATCTACCAATGCTTCATATTGTCTTCCAGTTAATGGAGCATCACTAGTAGTACCTTTCGTTCTATTATATTCCATTCTTAGATCTATAGGAGACATATTAAGAAATTTAACTTCACGTACCCATTCTTTTAGTTTTGCTATATTTGGTTTTGTTTGTGCTGGTAAAACTTCTCCTTCATAATATTCTGGTAATGGATCTTTATCTTGTCTAACAATACCTTTTTGAATAAATTCATCATCTGGTTCTTCATATAACCATTCTCTAGGATTACCAGCATTTGCTCTTATCCATTCTAATGTTTTATCAAACTGATCAGACTCTTCAGAAATTTGTTTTGGTACCCAAATAATACCTTTCGGTGTAACTACACCAAGACCTTTGTAAAGATCAAAAACAGGTTCATAACCTTCTTTATGAAAAATACTTTTTGTAGCATCCCATAATTTTTTACCAAGCTCTTTTGCATTTTTTGCAAATGGTAATATTTTAAATGGCATTATGGAATAACAAATACTTCTCTACGATTCTCTATCATCTTCTCTACGTCCTCTTGCCACATTCTTTTTGCTTCTCCTACACTAGCAATACCACCAGTTGGTATCTCATCCATTCTGAAAGATGTATTCATAAGATCAATAGAAGTGAGTTTAATTACAGCATCTTTAATATCATCTGGTACAGTTGAATCTCCTGCAAACTCTTCTCCACCATATCTGTAAGTTACTCTACATCTATTCTTTCTTAGAATTGAAAAAATAAAACCTCTTAAAAATAATCTACCATATTCATATTCTATATCATACCATTGTTCATTACCCAGTATATTTTCCCATGTAGCTGAAGCACCCTGCCAAATTTCTATTTTATCTCCTTTTGATGCATCGAGTTCATAAATGTTTCTATGTTGTAAAAATATAGGAGTACCCCATCCAAATGTATATAGTAATGGTAAGTCATGTACCTCTCTTGTTACTTTTGTTGATCTCCAAGCATGACCAGTTCTACGGTCAACTTCTGCTTCTTTCCTATTTATTATTTTTTCAACTTGTGCTTTATTAGGAGTTGTGTTAGCAGTTATAGGAATTCTGAGAAAATCAGCAACGTCATATGTAGTACAATAGGTTGTAGCCATGTTTATTAGTAATTGAATTCGTATATAAATTTACTTAAATATAACTGTCCATTCTGCTGAACCAGTCACATCAGCATATATACCGTCTTCAAATCTTCTATGGATGTTTTGGTAATTTCCTTCTATTTCACCAAATATTGTGAATTCTGTTGCTCCACTAGCACCTCCATTCTTCAATACTAATTTTGCTCCACTGGAACCTTTTTTAGTACAGAATACAGCAACTACTACTCCATGACTTGCTTTAATAGCTAGATCAGTATTAAATGATACTGCATTGTGGTTTAGTTCTACCATGAATAACTAATCTTACTGTCATATATAAACTTTAAGAAAAAAAATTCGGCTATTTTGGACTCTAGTAGCCTATGACTAGAAACTCGAATACCTTTGATTGTGTGGTAGTTGAGCTATTTGCTAATTCTGCGAAAGCTGCTCCAGCAGATCCACCAACTGTGTAGAGTTTAATCTTTTCGTTGGCTTTATCATATTCCACTTTATGTAGAGAGTCCGTAAATGTAGGAATCACTGCAACTAGTGTGGATATTCTGCCTTCTTTAAGGTCAGCCGACACTCCGTTGGTTGCATAGTTGTCAGAACCACCGAAGGTAACTTTGACACTATATATTCGCAGCTTTGATACTAATGCTGCTTGAAATGAGAGTGTTTTTCTCACGTTAGCGTTTGTCCAATCTGATGAACTGATTGTCAATGCCATATTTTTTTATAAAGTATCTCCTATATAAGTATTAAATAAAGAAAAAAAGGGGAATTTTATAGATTAAGATAACCCTGCTTTACTTCTAAAGCTTTATATCTCTAATCTTGCCTTGTGATTTGAAGTGGCGACATACGGTTTCACCCATAGTACGGAATACACCTTTCTCAACAAATGCATTGTTTACGAATGGGTATGCTGGACTTCTGCGTGTTGCTTCGTAGTATTCTGTTGGAATTGCAATTTGAATTCCGATTCTTGGATATCCATAACCTTCAGCATCTGATGTGTCAAATGCAAATAGTCTTCCAATTTCACTACCATCACTGGAGTTACTTGGAGCATCCTTGCTTGGGATGAATGGAATTCCATATATTGAGTCAACGTGAATACCTACACCAGTTCCTCGGAAAGTCTGAATACCATTTACATCGATTTGCACCAATGATTCTCCGTAAGGATTTGGAATCCTGACAGAAGGCATATATAGACCTTGAATCTCTGAATAGACTTCGTGTGAACCCAAGAATACGTTTGGATCTTTACCAGCTGCTATTCTAATCTTTCGTAAGAAAGTTCTTAGAGTATCATCTGTAAGAACACCGTTTGTACCAATTGTACCAGATGCACTTTCTACAGTACAGTCGAAATCAGTTCCACTGTCTCTGTCGATTGTTGCATTTGCTGCCCAAGGATCATAGTAACCTGTCTGTGAACCACCGAGAGCATCTTCTTCAGCATCGCTGGAGACGATTCTATCTAATGTTTCAAAGTCTTTGGTTCCTGTGTTTGCACCACTTGCGCCAGCAGCTTCTGATTCAACATCAGCTAAGAGCATTCTATTTAGGAATTCTTTATGTTGTACAGCCATATACAATCGGAGTGAACCAAGTCCTCCCCAAATGTCATCTTTAGAGTGTGTTGCTAACCATTCCATAACTTCAGATGCACTGAAAGGCAACTGAGCAGTTTTTGGACGTACATCAATTTCTTGAAGTGTTGGTTTTACTGTCTCTGCGATATTTCCACCTTCACTTGTACCACCCAAAGCAGTATTACCTTGGTTAGTGTTTAGTGTTGGTTTTGCTGTTATAACCCTCCATCCAGATTTATCCCAAGGGTATTTTGGGAGTATGCCGAATGCGTTGGCTTCTAAGTTGAGTTGCGCCCATGCGTAAGCCCCATAAATAGCGTTGAAAACGCCAGCTGTGGAGGTTGTGATTGGTGCATCTGCTTTTCTTAGAAGGTTTCTGTTATATCCATAATAGAGTGCTTCGAGTTCGTCAATAGTTTTTACTTGAACCATATCTACCACTGTCCTACCTCTTCAGGTGATGGCTTGTAGTATTTACCTTTCAAGATATCTCTTGCTACTTGATCTAAACCTTCAAAACCTTGTGATCTTGCATCTTTCAAAATTGGAGAGAAATCTTGTCCAGATTTATCAACAGTTTCTAGGGAAGCAGATGGTCTTGGAGTCTCAGTAGAAAAGGTATGTTCAGACTTTTGAACGAGTTCGGTTTCTGATTTTTCTTGCATTGAGAGTTTGCCTTGGTCTCCTTGTGGTTTCTTTGCACCGTCAACTTCCTTTCTATCAGAATCTAAACCTACTTGTCTAGAGTTTGATTGATAGGTGTCTGGTACTTTAACATCAGCACCTACATCCTCACCAGATGCTGTACCTGATGGTTTCAGTGGTAAGTCTGTTGGTTTTTCCAATGCTTTAAGTCTTCCGTCAAGGGTTCCAATTGTCTCTGCGACACTTTTTTGTGTCTCTGCAAGAGATTGAACAACATCGGTTAAAGTATCAATACTTGATTTGACTGTTGAAAATGCTTTCTCGGTCTCTTCTCGTTCTGATTCTTTTTCCTCTTTGTCTTCAGAAGCGTGTACTTCTTTCTCTTCTTTAGGCACTTCTTTGGAATCTTCTTCGTGAGCCATGTTATTATATATTCTTTATAAAAGGGGTATATAAATATGTCTATTTTTCTGATTTGTCACCACGGTCAGCATCGCCTGCTTGTTTGTTACCATCCTCTGTGACATATCCTGATTTTTTTTCATCGCCTTCATCATTCTCTTTCTTAGGTTTTTTACCCATACTAGCTATTAATCTGCCTAATGCATTAATTTTTTCTACTGTTTTATCATCATCTTTTACTTCAGTAATCTGATGAGACTGTCCACTACCCTGTATAGAACCATGATCATGTCCTAATCCTCTTTGTCCTGCACCTATCATATTCTCTTCAGTTTTAGTAGTCATTATTGTAACTTTCAATTTAGCCATTTTAGCTTTACTTTTTAACTCTTCAGCAAGTTCATGATCAATACTAAATGCGTGTTGTATAGCGTGTTCTTCTTCATCATTTCTTCCACGTTTTTCACCTACATCTACACCTAATGGAGCATGAAAATTAGGAGAATCAACTCTTGATAATGGTATTTGTTTATCTCCACTTGTTCTATATTCCTCACCAATAATTTTTTCCATATCCTCTTCAGATTGTTTTGATTCTTCATCTTTCTTTAATCTAGAATCTGCATTAATAGGTAAATCTTTCTCGGTGGGGTTATCATCTTTACCTTCAACAGTTGGTTGTGGTAATCCTTGACCTACCCAAGTTTCTCTACCTGTATTTTGATTATACATACTATGTTGATCTCCTTGTGAATTAGAATGGTCATACTTAACAAGTCCATGTTCTGCAAGTGTTTTACCACAAGCACTACACACTTTATTTAATTCCTCCTTAGTAGCAAAGAATTCTAATCCATTCTTTTCAATTGATTCTAATCTACCTTCACTAACAGCTTTTTCTAATTTATGCTGAATAGCACCACAGAAGGCTGAAGGATCATCTTTATCTTGATTCTTTGATTCACAGTGTTCAAAGTCTCCTTTACCACCTTTACCATCTGGTATTGGTTTTGTTATATTATTAGTTTTTTCTTTAGATTTACCACCATATGATGATGGATCTCTTTGTGCTAAATCATCAGTAATTCTTTTTACATTACAATTTGGACATATTTCTTTTCGTTCTCCACCTTCTAATCTTGTTTCATTAAAAGCACCAGTCCAATCTTTGTCTTCTGGTTTTTTTGCTTCAATAAGTCCTTCTTTATCACCACAATTTTTACATGGTTTTCTTCTTGTTTGAAAACCCATTTCTCTTAACCTTTCTTCTTTTGCATCTACTGGTGGATTAGCAGTTTCATCTGTAGCGATATCTTCAACTATTTTTTTGTTATGAGTAACATCATCATCTTTACGGTCTATACTAACTTTTCTAACATAACATCCAAACTTATCACATTTAATAACCATTTTACCATCTCTATCTTCTGTAGTTCCTTGAACCATTGCTTTTGCCAGTGGGTTATGGTCTGTAATTAATGCTAATGGTACAGCAGGATCAGCACATACTGCTACCTCATAATGCTCAAGTTCTTTTAAAGAATATGCAACAGAACCATCTTTCATTCTAATAGGATCTCTATCAGCTTTTGTTGCTCCACCAAATGATAATCCTTTGTATTCTCCTTTTGTAATCTTTTGCCAAATCTCATTATCTAATTCATAGTTCTTATGTATCTTACCAGTAATCTTAATAGCAGGATATTCAACTCCTTCATCTGTTTTGTAAACTGTTTTTGCATAATTGATACCTTTTCCTACAACTCTGTTTGAATGGGTATCTGTAATAGGTGCGCCCCTATCCATCCAAATAGGTAATACTTTAATTAACTCATCAACTATGGTAATTTCTCCTTGTTTATCTTTTACCTGAACAGTAAGATAACCTTCAAAAAACCTATCATCTCCCTGAATTGGGTGTAAGCTTTTTGTAACAAGACCGTTAAAGAACAGTTCTTCTTCCATACTAGATAACAATGTATATCGTATATAAATATTAAGTAAAAAAAGGGAAGGAGGTTGGTAAAATAATACCTACTTGTTTAATCCTTTTTTGCTTTAGTAACAGCAAAATCAGCTGCGAAACCAGTTGTCAAACCTATCAAGGCTAAACCAATTTCACCTACGCCCTCTACAGATATTGCTTGCGATACTCCTAGAGCTGCAAATGTAGAGATGATTAAAGCACCAGCGAGTTTCCTTGCAGAGTAAGATTCCTCACTATGTAGGTAACCTCTCAAAGTGTTTAATCCTGCACCAACTACTGCTGCTACAACAGTTATTAATACTGGATCTACCATAATAATCTCGCAGAATAGGTGTATTTAAACTTTTATTTTATTAATAGGAATGAATCTAGAATCTCCTTTACCCAGTTACAGTGGGATTTCTTATTTTCTTTTTTTTCCACCATTTTTACCCCACTCATGTGCTTCTCTAGATATAGAAAGACCAGTTATAAAAGTAGCTGAAATAAATGCTATGACAACCATAGCTTCAAAAGATAAACCAATATCATAAATAGACTCGGCAGCATTACCACCAACTAAAGGAGAGAAAAAGGATATACCAAAGTTACCACCTATTCTGGCAATTGGCTTTATAATACTCATATATCTACTTATATACTAGGTATATAAATTTACTCTCTAGGAACAAGAAACTTTTCCTTAATCATACCTAATAAAATTTTGGGGTTATTAAGAACCATATATGTAAATTCAGAATCTCCATGTGTCTTACCACTAAACTTACCACATTTATAACACAAATCTATTTCATGCGCACCGTCAGTGTAACCGTACATTCTAGCACCACATTCACAATCCATATTTGTTCATAGAAGGGTTAATTAATAAGTATTTTGTATGTAGTGTATGGCAACATCAATATATGTATATCAAACAATGGGTGATTTTCTGAAAGTATATGGAGATAAAATTTATGCAAAAGAGTTTTGTACCGACATACTCGATATGTATATAGCCGAAGGCGAAAAATTATGGGTGGTTACAGATGTCACAAAAGAAGTAGCAAGACCAGAACTAAACAGAACAATAGTTCATTTCTATGCTAATGAAGTTAAGAATTATTTAACAGGTAAAGAGAAACTAATCTTATACGAAAAAATTTCTTTTAATCCTAAAAAAGGAAGGATAGAATTCTTTTCAAGAAAGTTTAAAGAACCTGAACTCTTCTTTAGAATAGGAAGATACTATGGAGATGAACTAAAAAAGAATACAAAGATAAACTATAAGCATAGATTCTATGATTTTACAACAAATAGAATGAATTTTATTATAGAATAATTATTTTCTGTGTGATTGTGGTGTTTTCATTAGTATAGCCCAGTCTTTACCTAACTTTCTTTTCATACTCTTCCAAAATGGATCAGCACCAAACATACCACCATCCTTATTATACTTCTTTGTTACATCAGCTATACGTCTATGACATGGATTACAGAATCTACCGTTGATTTGTTCAATATGAAATTTATATTCACCACAAAAGAAGCATAAACCGTACATTTTCTCGGAAACTTTTGCTAAAAGTGGTTCTCTACCACGTTTTCCTGCACAATCTCCACATATATCAGCTATAGTTGCACTAGTTGCATCAACTTTTAGACAGTTAAGACACACAGCTTCCTTATAATTACTGACTCTAGTGTACTCATCCTTCTGATGTTTTTCCCATAGTTTCTTACCAACATAAGTTCCACCAGTATCTACTGGTAATTTAGTTGCCATTATTTATCAGCCAGACCTATTTTCTTTAATGCATCTTGCAAAATGATATAAATGTTATTTGCTTCATACTCAGAGTATGCTTTAGCGTTTAACTCAATACCAATTTCATTCCAAGTAGCTATAACATCAGTCATTCTTTCAACTCGAGTTGCTGTAACCTGTGTACTAGTTTTAGCAACCTTCTTAATAACAACGTTACTTTTTTTAGGTTCTGTAATATCAGTTTTCTTTGTTTTCATCTTCCCACCTCCTCATACTATCAAACTCTTGCTTAACTAAATCCCTAGCACTTCTAACAGTCATATGTGCATCTTTACGTAGTTGTGCGATTGTTTTCGATTTTGTCCAGCCAAAATCCACGGATGTCTGTAAGACGTTCTTTACAACATTATAGTTGTCAGGGGTAATACCATCTGGATAAGCTTTTTGGCTCAAACTAGTTCCAGATCCACTTGAAGGGTGTCCTTGTCCAACACCACCGACATCACTTGGTCTTCTTCTACTTGGTTGTCCTTCAAAGTCTTGTGTATCTTCATCTGGTGCTGCTGTACCTCTACCTCTACCTTGTTTTTGCTGTGCATCCATTCCTATCATATCGGCAGCATTAAATGCAGTATCTTTCGAAACCTTAAACTCACCAGTGTGTGTTCTTGTAATATCAAAGCCCATAGCTTGCATGGCTTGCATATTTTGTATTTCAACACCTTCTATTTGCAAATCTCTTAGTTTATCTGTTTCTTCTCCTGTCTTTAATCTTAATTCCCAATCTTCTATATTAAGCATTTGTGCAATCTTTCTGAAAAATGCTTTCATAAGTATGTCTTGTCCCCATTTAACTGCTCTGTTAGTAATGGTTACTTGCAATCCTTCTTGCGACCAACCAGAAGGTAGTTCACCAAAGTATAAAGGCAAAACACCATATACTGCACCAATAATCATTCTAAGTTCTTTTCTAATGTTAATAAACTCTAACTCTTTAAGCGAACCTGTAAAGTCAAGCCACTGTGCCATGTTCTTATTTCCCTTATCACTCTCAACAAGTAGTGGGTGTATCATATATGGATCTTCTTGTGCTTTCTGCTCTAGTACATCCATAGACTTTCTAAATGTCTCATAGTTACGTGATGCAATAACAAGTAAACCTCTTGGTGGTCTCATCTTATCGAAATATTTTCTAATATATTCGTCCATATGCGATAGGGACATTGCCTTACTCCATACAGAGTAAATTGGCGAGTAGCCGTAAATTAAACTTGGTTTATACTTTCCTGCCTTCCATATAACTTCACCCTCACCATATATAACACGTTTTGGCTGTGGAATGCCTATAGAATAAACGGAGTTAACTTCACATACAGCTTTCAAAGCTTCAGCTCCACATCGTTCACATACTGGTTCACTTAGTCTTTTATCTCTATGTTCAAACCGTGGGCATACGAATATTTGGTTACGTTTATCATCATAACCAACTCTTCCGTCAGAGTCAGCAATCATTGCCACCTGTGGTGGATCTATACGTAAGAATTCTTTTATTTCTGTTCTATCATGGTTTATTCTGTTTGTAGTGTCATCTATGTAATAGTTCTTTAGACATAGTAGATATGCGTTATCAGCTATCTCCAAGTCACGTTCAAGCTGGCGAGATACATCTTCCAAGTTTTGATCGTTACCGTTAATTGGGTTAGCTAGTAAATCTTCTAATTTCTTTCTATGTTCTGGCTGTGGTCTTAATAGTTCAGTTGAACCACAAGTATCACACTGGAGATTAGCTTGTTCTGTTTGTTTATTGACTAATGCCTTACGTTTTGGTATGTAGTTAGCTTCATTATCCTGATTAGATGCAAATGGCTGATCATCTGGTTTGTCTCCTACTGTTGGTTCATATTGGAACTCTTTGCTGCAATTTGCACATTTATATTTGTATTTCTCTACTACTTCAAATCCATTCTTAAACATCTCACGGTTTAAAGTCTCAATAGGTATTCTGAGTGCATCTATGTTGTCTGCCAACTCATATATCATAATAAGTGGAAATGGGAAAATTGGGAGTTTTGCACCAGTGTCTGTACTCATATAAGGTTGTGCTATACTTGGTCTTGTGGTATTTTCTGTATATCCTTTAGTGACATCCTGTCTTCCGAATACTTTCCTTATAGAATCGGTAAAACCCATATATAATCCATAGAAGAGTCACTTATAAACTTTGTCTAGAAGCGTTAAGTTTATGTAACAGATTTGTAAAGCTCTTTTGGTGCTAGTGGTGTGAGTTTGCATACCGTTTAACGGAGGACTGGAGTAACTAACCAGCTAGCACTAAACATTATAAATAGGGAGTATTTAAATCAGATCATGGAAGTAAATGAACAAGAAAGTATGGGTAACGCTTGTGAGTTTGCATTACTTAGTATTAGAAATATGATTATTCCTCCAGTTGATATGATAAATAGTAAAGATGATTTAGAAACATTTCTAGGAACCCTCTCTGGTATAATGGCAGGATGGGGTATGATAATTAAAGAGAATGATCCCAAGTTATATAAAAGCCTACTTAATTCATTAGAAAAGATGGCTAAGAATCATGGTTGAATTGAATGTTAAGGACTTTAACGAAATCCTAAGTTGGTTCACATTAAAGTATGGTAAGGAGAAACCAGAGAATATACCCCAGCAAGCTTATAAAACATTCTGGAAACTAACATTTCTTGTTGAGGATGCACTGGAAGAGATAAAAGAAAAGGAAGAAGAATAGACTTATATAATAGACTATTGTAACATATATATGGATCTTGAAGATGAAATTAAGTTAATATCAAGAGACTTGACAAAAATACAAAATAGACTATTTGTTATTCAAAGGATAATTGCTAAACAGAATTACAGAATTCAAGCAGATGGTATATTAGAATTTGATGATCCTATATTGAAAGGTGTAGGTCATGGTTAATACTCCCTGCAACCACCCCAGCTTCTTTTATAAAACTAATAGTAAGATAAAGGTAGCATACTGTAGGTCATGTGGAGCTAGAGTTGATTAACTTAGGAAGAAAATGATTAGTATATTAGAACTTACACAACAGGTATGGGTAGATACTCCTAAAGGTAGAGGTAGGTTATACCTAGTCACTGAATATGGTAGTGAGATAGAAAAGGTGTTCACCGTTATTTTGGACAATGGTGAGATTTGGGAATTCACGAATGAGTATATAAAGGCTACGGATAATATTACGTTTTCGAGGAAATCTAAATGATTGGTAATAAACAACTTGAAAAGATAGTGTGTGTAGCTTGTACTGAGCCTTTTGGTGATCATTCTAAGAGACAACTCATAAGATGTCTGTTCCGTATTCAGGGTACTATGGTCAGTAATGAGATAGACTCGGACAAGAAAACTGAATAAACCACCACCATTTATATATCTAGTATTTGTATCTAGGACTTGTATATATAAGGATCATTTTTTTCGTTTTTTCGCTATGCGCACCTACGCGTCTATAAATGCCTCCCATACTCTGTGGAAATGTTTTAAAAATAAAAGAGGATTTGATATAGTGGTTAATCTCTTTGTTAGATTAGCCTAGTATATCATTGATCATAGTCGTCAATTCTTCTATTGATTCGACTTTTTGACCATTTGCCTTAAAGGTAATCATTCTATGGAAATCGTTTCCTTCTGCCTTAAGTTGGTGTTTATTACCAGCTAATACCAGATTAATATCTCCTGCTAATCTAGTAAAGGACAATTTCGGAGTTTTTACAGTATCGCCTTTTTTAGATGTGTATTCATCATCTACTAAGTAAAGCATTAACTGTTTAGTTGTGCTTTTTGTGTTTAGAATACGTTCTCTTTTGATTTTCTCGGCTTTTACTGAAGCTAGTGCGATTTTCCATGTTTCGTCATTCATGCCTTCAGGTTTTACCCATTTCTGATCGTTGTTCGGTGGTGTCATTGATAACCTCACGTGAGGATTTAATATAAGTGTTTGCACGTTATGCGATCAGTTCAGATTTGGCTTCTTTGGGGTTATATATATCTTGCGATCAACTGCGATCAACAGCGATCACCTGAACATTTATATTAGGTATTAACACTCTATAAGATGACGCATGATTTTATCACAATCCAAACATTTATATTACCCATAGGTTTATAAGCATCTGTACACGGCTTCGCCCAATATATATGTTGCGATCAAGGTAAGATTTATATTAGGTCAATGCGTGGTCAAGGTTTGTATCAACAAAATAAAACAGAAGGTTTATATTACCCACGCAATAGGAAAATTCGCTATACATCACGAAACAAAAGGCGTGATCCACTAACAATTACGGAATCAAAGGGGGTTTATGCTATTGGTGTTGGTGTTATTATAGTATTGGTAGCGATCCAAATCCTGATCGCTAGGCACGAATTTGGGGGAAATATAAATCTTGCGATCAACGGTGGGTTTATATTGCCGTCAACAAATCGGACTTCATGGCGAAAAACCACGACCAAACCACAACAACAGGCATTAATAATATGCAAGGTTTACAGTATATATCTGCTGGTTTATTTAAAATAAACAGTAAAACTACTAAAGATACGGTCTATTCATTAACTGTAAGCCAACCTAATAAGAAGGTTAATGAGTTTATTATTAGTTGTGATTGTCTTGGTTATCTACATAGAGAAAAGTGTTGGCATACTGACCTATTACATAACTTATTAGGGGACACAGATAAGTGTATGATATGTTATATGCCAATACTAACTCATTTAGATGAACATCAAGAGAAATATGATCAGTTTAATAATCATGTAATTAGTGCTAGTTTACCACATAATAATCATAATGTTAAGAATGAATTATACCATGAACAATGTCTTATAAAAGAGGGTTATGAATTATGATTAATACAGGATTTACTAGATGGTTAGTATTATATCAAAAGACAACAGGTAAAATGAAATATAACATACAAAATAAAAAGGAGAATGAAAATGAATAAACAAAATAAAGATGGTTCATTAACTTGTATAGATGATGGTTATGTATATCAACCACATCAATTAGGTTATGAAAGATACTGTATTCATTGTGGTTTATCATATGATATATTAATAAAAACTAATTCAGCATTTTATGATGAAAGAGAAGCCCATATGAATGATACTAATAAACATGGAGATTTATATGGTATGTGTTTAGAATGTAAAGATCATAAGTTATGTACTTGTGGTGTTAATAAAGAGAGGTTGATAACAATACCATGACATTTGAACCTCTTATAAAAGAATATAAATCTACATTTGTTTATGAGTTTATATGTATTAAGTGTGGTGATAGTGGAACTACATCTTATGAACATGGTAGTCTTAATACTATTAAATCTATTATTGATGGTAAACCAATGCATTTATTATGTAGAGAAAAATTAATACCTGATACTACTATTAGAGTTGATAAACATGGGATTGAAACTCGTGTGAAAAACAAAGATTTATATGGGGAAGAAGAAATTCCTCACGTAGAGATGAAAAAAATGGGGGACATATTATAATGGCTACATTAACTGTGCCTAAAGTTCTCACACACAAAGATAGTGAGATGAAACAGGAGATAGACACAAAAGAAACACCAACAGTAATGAAGGCTCTTCAATCTATTGAAGATCCAGAACTAAGAACTAGACTACTAAAAGCAAGTGGTGATCCAAGAGAGTTTCTTAATGTGTATATCAATGGACAAAACGTGAATCATAAACAAGGTTTGCAAACGCAAATCAAGAAAGATGATCAGATGTATGTTCTTCCTGCAATAAGTGGTGGGAGTGATGTCCCACCCACCCTTTCTCTTAGTAATCTAACTGATGAACAGCGACCAGCATTACTTCAACGAATGACTAGACCATTGAATACTGCTGTTAATAATGAGTTTCTTAAAGAGAAGGAAGATATTATATTTGATGTTGATGGGACACTTATGGATATAAGTGAAAGACTAAACTTATGTGACGCTATGTATGATAAAAATAATAGGCGTGATACATGGTGGAATCTATTCTTAGATGATAAGATGATGATGTATTTAGATCAACCTAATAAAGATGTAGTAAAGATGGCTCATAGATTACATAAAGCAGGACATAATATTCTAGTATGTTCTGCTCGTAATGAAAGACATAGAATAACTACATTGTGGCAATTAAATAAACTATGTAAGATGGATTGGATTAAAGGATTATGGTTAAGAAAAGATAATGATCGATCACCTGATAATATAGTTAAGAGAGAGATGTTAAAGACAATAAGAAGTCAAGGATTTAATCCTGCAATAGCATTTGATGATAGAAATAGTGTTGTTAATACATGGAGAAGTTTAGGTGTACAATGTTATCAAGTAAGAGAGGGTGGATTCTAATGGATAAATTATTAGATACTATTAATAAATCATACCCTACTGTTGCACCAAAGATTTATAAAAGAAAAGTTAGACTAAGAACTAGAGTTAAGGTGTGGATTTATAATACTATTGTTGTTAGATTCTTTGGAGATTATATTCAAGAGGATATTAATGAGTATGTTTGTGATAATATACATGACTTTGATCATACTGAAGTTTGGAGTGATAGAGATTGACCGAAGAAAAATATTATAAACCAAAGGTTAATACAACTAAAGATCTTAACCTAAAGTATGATGGTGTACTATCTAAGTTCATTGATACATCTAGTGGTGCTATTAAAGTTAAACTAGAGAGTGATGTTATAGTACAAAGAGTATCACATGATATTTATACTTCATGGGAGAGTGGTATAAGAGAATTAATAATGAATGAAGTTAAGGCTTGTCGTCAAGCAAAGAAAGATTATAATGCTGATTCACATATAGTTGTGAAGATTGATCCAATGAATAAACAATTAGTTATTCAAGGTGTTGATTCTATGGGTATGAGTGGACAAAGGTTTGGAGATGTAGTAGCAGTTCTAGGTAGATCATCTAACTTTGATAGAAGTGAAACAGGTATGTTTGGTATGGGTATTGCTTCTTATACCACACTAACAGATACAATGAAACTAACTAATCATCATAGAGAAACAGGTGATAAGTTTGTTGTGTTAGGAAGGAACGGAACTGAATGGCTACCTGTTGAAGAAGATGTATCTATGCCATGTGGTATTAAGATAGAGATAACATTGAATGATGATATAGCAAGAGAAAAGAATTATTATAAGATGATTGATATTATAAAAGATTGTACTTGTCAAAAAGAAATACCTGTAAAGATAACTCTTGCTGATGATGTAGATACTGATGATGATGATGATGACGATGATGATATAGAGAGTTATGAGAAAGGTGTTTATAATGTTGAGTTGTGTGATAGGATAGGTTATCTTAAAGCAAAACAAGAGAGAGGTAAAGATGATTACTGGCATACTAAACCTGATACTACTAGAGGAAAGTATCATGAAATAAAAACTGATTTGTATGACATAGTAGTATCTTATAATACTGCCACATCTGATGGTTATGGTGGTGTGAGTTCAAAAGATTTGTTAGAGAATAAAGATTTATTTATAACATTACTTGATGTCCCAATAGTTTCTGATCCTGATACTGATGGTAATTATATTATGGAGAGAGTTAAAAGAAAGTTTGATGAGATTTCAGAGTTTACTTCTATTCTAATTAACCTTAAAGATGAAGAAGTCTTTGAACCTAAACCTGATAGAGATTCATTGAAGAAGGGTTGGTTTAAAGATGAGATGGTTGAAACACTACATGAATGTTATGAAGAAATAAAGAAAGAAGTGTCTTTTGATAATGTAGTTGATCTCTTTAAAGCAGATACTAATGATCAAATGATGTGGAATTGGTTAAGAGAAGGTGGTGGTTCTAATCAGAATAGACTAGAAATTATTGAGGAGTTATTCTATAAGAGAAAAGATGGTGGTATAGATCATGATTCATATCCAACAGTAGAACCTAGTGATGAATGGACAAAGAAATATAATAAATGGATAATGGATGAGTTAATGACACAAAGGTTTAAGTATGGTAATAAGAAAAACTATACCTGTTATTTCATAGACATATTACATAGAGAGAGATATGATGGTGGAGAGATGAGTACAATAGGTGATAAGAATAACAATTACTTCTTAGTAAAGAGTTGGTTTGCTAATGATCTTGAAGCACTAGAGAGTATAACAAATAGTGCTATAACATTAAAACAATTCACGAATATATCTGTACACCGTTCACTCGAAACTATTAAAAGTCTTGTGCCAAGCCTATATAAGAGGATTGAAAAGGATAATGATAAATGGAATAAGATAGTAAATAAGATAGATAATGATACTAATATACATGATATACAATCTAAAGCATTTGATAGTATAGATGATTTCTTTATGCCTAATCTAAAGTTATATCTTAAAGCAAAGAAGGTTAAGAAGGTTAAAGTAAAGAGAATAAAAACAGTAGATGAAGCAAAGAATGATAACGCATTAGTATGGCATTACTCTGAATATAACCATTATGGGGCATATGAGAATTATTACCATGAAGGAAATTATAGTATATACTACGCCAAAGAGAGAGGGCGTTTACTTACAACAGATCAAAAAAAAAGAACCAAAATACAACTTACCAATATTGTATATGGGGACAAAGAAAAGAACAAACACGATGGATTTGGAGGACAGAACAAATTGTCTATTGATAATGCAGTAGATGTTATTAGTAAAGTTCCTAATAATATTAGGATAACTAAAGCAGATTCACATAAGAGTGGTACGCCTGTTAATGAATGGGTTGAAACAGTTTTAGCAAAAGAGATTAATACTAATGCTGGTGTTATGACATTACAAGAGTTTCTTGATAAGTATAGAGATACAAACTTTGTTAATAAGAATCAAAACTATTGGAATAATAACTTAGAAACTAGAGATAGAGGAGATAGTAAACCATTAATATATTTAACTAGATTCCTTGATCCTACTGTTGCTAGTGAAGATGTATTACAACACAACACAAAAGATGAAAATGGTAATAGGGATATTATACTTGTTTCTAGTGAACGTGATGATATTGTTGCTATTGCATTTGCATTTATCATTGATGGTTATATTAATAATATAACATGGAGATTTACAACTAATGATAAACAGATGTTAGTTAATGGAACTGCTAGATATGATGAAGATAAAATACAATGGAAAGCGTATTTAAAGGATAATATGAGTGGATTTGAAGGATTTAAAGATAAAAGAAGGATAAAGAATTGGGTTAATTCTTATGATAGAAGTGCTATATTGCTATCAATGATTCATCTAAGAAGTCTTATTGATGATGATAAAAAGTATAAACATTACTTTAATACATTATCATACTGTCAAACTGCTGAAGAAGTAAGAGATGAACTACATGAAATATTAGTATTAGAGGAGATTGAAACTGATGATTAGATTATTAGAATCAAACAGTAATCACATGGTTATTATTAGTGATGAAAATAAAGTAGAAACTATACCACTTACAAGTTATCATATACTAAAAGTATTACCTGAATATAGTATATATCGTAATGATGAGGGTAGAATAACATGGAATTTTGAAAGTGGTTCTGCTCAAGAAACATATGATACAAGAATATTTAATATTAAATTTAACAATAAAAGATTTCAACTAAGAGAATTACAAGCAGATAAATTATGTGATATTATATTAAATAATGATAATAGTGGTTTCTTAGAACTTGCTGGACAATGCTATCAAGAACAAAATCAAGAGGATTTAGTAAAATTATTATTAGAACCATTCCTTGATAGATTGAAAATCACTAAGAAGGGTATTTATATTGATGGTATATTTAAAGTTGGGTGGAGTGGAACAGCATTTGTAAGAGAAACATTGTATGATAAACGTAAAGGTATTAGTAGGTTTAAACATTTATGTATAGTTCCTAAAGGTTTAGTAAGAGAACAAAGAATTAATACTCCAATGGGAGAGATGGTATTAAATCCTGTTCTACAAACAATTATATCTAAGATAGTATTCTTATTACATCCTAATATGCAAGATAAAGTTTTCACTAATCAACTAGGTAATAAACTAAAAAGATTATTAACTGATGAATCAAAACATGGAGTGAAGGTATGAAACATGATAGAGTAAATAATACAACTTGTAGTTGTGGTTATACAAATACAAGTTATAGAGGATTGAACTCACACATAGGAAATTGTAATAGAAACAATAGATTGAGGAATGAAGATGACTAAGATATATTATTGTAAAGGTGATCCACCTTGTACTTGTGAGGAAAACCACCGTACTGATATATGTGAGAAGGAAGAACCTAGTGGCAATACAATACAAGAAGAAGGAAAAGAATATTATCTTGGACATGAAGAATGTAAGAAAAATTGTACTTGTACTGGTGGTAAAGAATATTGTACTAATGAGAGATGGGTTAATGAGATGATAAGATGTACTAATAAAGGTAAGTTTAGAAAAGATTGTAATGGTATATTTCAACATAGACAGGTGTTATGTGATAAACATTGGAAGGAAGAAAAAGAAAAAAATGATAGAAGATGTGGTGTATGTGGCTCAGCCATAAGGAGTTGTTGCTGTTAATGTCAGATGATGATCCTAACTGTTCTCATAGTAATATAGATATGGATAGATTAATATGTAGAGATTGTTATCATCAATGGTATAGTAAAGCAGGATTAAATTTACATATATTTATGAGAGATGATCCACCACTTGATCCTAAGATGGTTGAAGATGGAGAACTAACTAAAGAGGAATATACTAAGAAACTTTTAACTAAAGTAAAGAAAGTACAGAATATATTAATGGGAGATAAAAATGGTAAAAAATAGAACTGTTGATTATCTTAATTGTCATCCATTCTTAACACATTTTATTAATAATGGATATGATATTAGTGATGAAGAGAAAAAAGAATGGGAAGTACATATTAAAAGAATTGTTTATAGAATAAAAAAGAAATTTGAATTTAAATATCAGGCAGAAAAAATATGTCATACATTAAGTGATGTAAGTAAAATGCCATTTAAATCATATAATATTCCTGCTAGTAAGTGTAATGTTGGTAATCAAATGAAAAAAATAGGTAAGGAAAAATCTTTACTCCCTGCTTGTGTAGAGTGTTATGCTGATGGTAGAAATAATTATGCTTATCCTAGTGTTATAGAAGCAACAGAAAAAAGATTTAAATCATTAAAAGATAAAGACTGGATTCCTGCTATGGTTAAACTTATAGATCATAATGTTAATGTGCATAGTATGACACACTTTAGATGGCATGATGTAGGAGATATACAAGGAGTATGGCATTTACGTAATATAATAGCAGTATGTGTTTGTACACCAAATGTCCAACATTGGTTGCCTACTTTAGAAACGCAAGTGCTTAAGGATTACTTAGTATATATGAAAACACTATTAAAAGAGGAAACTGACTGTAATAATATTGATATAGATAATATTAAGTTTGATAGTATAGATAATCTTAATATAAGAATATCTACTCCTATAATAAACGCATATCCATTAACAAAAATAGCAAATGATTTAGGTTGTACTTCTTCATTAGTTGAAAGTAGTGATAGAATACTTGCTAAAAATATGGAAGAATTTATGGAAAATAGTATATGTACTTCATCATTAACAGAAAATGAATGTGCAGATTGTAGAAAGTGTTGGGATAAAAAAGTGCCTTTAGTTAGATACCCATTTAAAAAGAATGGAAAAATGAACGGAAAAATCGAGCCGTTTGATTTATATGGGGGGAAGGAAAATTGACGGATATGCTCGGAAATTTGACCACGAAAAACGGTGTCCCATTCGGACAAATAGATTATAATATGGCAAATCCAAAACATATTTCTGATATAGGAGAGTATAAAGATGTTAATGGAGAGTTAGCAATAATGACATGGTATATAGAAAGAGGTGGTTATAATATATTGTTAGAAGGAGATAAAGGAACAGGTAAAACTATGATGGTTCATCATATATGCAAGAAATATGGTAAGCCATTATTTGAAGTTAGTTGTGGTAGTGGTATGAATAAAGGTGATCTTATAGGAAGACCACAAATTAATGAGAGTGGTTCATACTTTGAATTAGGTTATTTACCTATGATGTTTGAACTTGCTAATCATTGGAAAGAGTTAGTATGTTATTTTGATGAGCCTAATGTATTAGAGCATGACCAACAGAAGTGGTTTAATAGACCATTAGATAAAAGACGTTCTATCTATGCTAATGGTAAGTTATTTAAATTAGATGATGGTGTTAAACTTACTGTAATAGGAACTATGAATCCTGTAAGTTATGCAGGAGTGAATACATTAACAGAAGATTTAAGATCAAGATTTATTGGTAGGATAGTATCATATCCAAGTAGAAGTCAATTAGAGAAGATAATAGATTGGAAAATGCCTGATCATATTAAGAATAATATACTTACATTATGTGAAGATATACAAGGATTAAGAGTGAAGAATGAGGTAGAATATGTATTATCTCCAAGAGATGTAGATCAATTTAATAGTCTATACAAAGCATTTAATAGTGCATGGGCATTGGCTTCTTGTAAATCTATTAATAGTCTTGATGATGTTCTTAGAGAAACATTAAACAATTGTGTATTGATAAAGTTTGATGATCCTACTGAAAGAGAACACGTTAGATTACGTATTGAAGAGATATTTGGAGTGAAGGTATGACACAACGTAAAGATGGTAGTAGAAAGTATGGTAATACAGGAATATCTTATAGGATATTAAGTAATGCTAGTGGTTGTACTGAATATAAAATAATGAAATATGTTAGAGTATTAGAGCCATTTTTGGAGAAGGTAGATGACTAAAAGATTTCCTTCATGGTGTCAAGATACTGATGAAACATTTTGGCATATGATTGATGATCTTGATAGAAATAATGGGCGTGATTTAAGAATAAGAAAAGACGCTTACATTGGGATTCTGTTAGATATGTGGGAGAAAAAGAATGACTAAATTAAATGATGTAAAGATTGAGCATAGTAAACTATGTAAGAATGCTTATTCTATGATAGAAAAGAAAGGTGCAGATTATAATAGAAAACAACAGAATGATGGAGATACATTATTTAATCTAACTGTTGCTCAACGTTTAGGTATTGTTGATACTACTTGTCAATCTATATTGGTAAGAATAAGTGATAAGATGATGAGGTTAGTATCTCTAACCTCTGATCCAACAGTAAAGCCTGAAATAACTAATGAGAAAGTTTCAGATACAATAGAGGATATGATTAATTATCTAGTGTATTTATCATGTAAGTATAAAGAAGAGAGTGAGCAGTAATGGTAGGCGATAGATCAATAGAGTATAATCATCACGAATCTGACTTTACATTAAGAATGCCTAGTCAATGGTATTTATCAACAGTTAGGGATAGAAAGTATGGAACAGATTGTAAAGTTTGTAGAAAAGAATTTAAGATAGGAAATATTTGTTGGAGAAGAGAGAGAGATTCTTTAAATCAATGGGGTAATAAGGTTTATGATGAATTATGTAGTTATTGTTTCTTTAGACAATTAAAATCAAAAAGACAGATAGACTATTTGGTAAGATATGATTATAACCAACTAATTTATGTTTGGGAAAACTTTATGATTAGAGATAAATTTTTAGAATTAGGTTATGATAGGTATAAGTTATTAATGAAACAGGTTTCAGATAAAACAAATAGAGTTAAAGAAAAAGAATTGAGAATTAATGCTGAGAAAAAGATTACCGAGATAATTGATAATGTAGGAGATCATACAAAATATACTAATCTCTTTGAAATATTTAGAGAGCCTAGAATGAAAATGAGGGAGATGTTTTAATCATGGATAATACAGAAATTCATAATAAGGCAGTATATAATTCGGAAGAGAGATGGGTAAATTATGTAGGTCAGATACCTAGCACTTATGTTAAGGGACAAAAAGATAGATGGGAATGGGTATTAACTCACATATCATATTACTGTCAATGTAGAAAGAAAGATGGTCGCCCTGTTGGATTTTATAGTTTAGAAGATGATAAGTTAAGATGGGTAAGAAGATTACCTCTATGGATAAGAAAAACTAATGTTCGTATAGACTTGGAGTTTAATAATTATAATGATAAAGATATAAAAGAGTATGCTAATATAACTATTGATTCAGGTGCAACAACTGTATTAAAAATATATCAGTTGAGAAAGAAAGGAACATATACTATTCCTGCAACACAGAGAAGGAGAAGAAACATAAAATGTTTATTGGAGAATAAAAATGGCTAGATACTGTCAAACTTGTGGGAAGAAACTCAAGGCTAGAGATAGGAAGATTAAGCAAGAACACTTATCTCAATGTAGAAAATGTTATAGGGTGGTGGCTCAATGAGTAATGCCTAGAGATCGAACACTTGTATCTGATGATGAGAGAGATAATGCTCTTGTAGAAATTGTTGAGTTTGCTAAAGATGTAAACATAAAATTATCTAAAAAGAATTGGGGTAAGAACTATGTACAAAAAGATGATACTAAAACCAATGGATATTATATAGTGTTAGCAAGACCTACTGTAAAAGGAGTAGAATCATGGACAGCATTGAATCACGAATGTTGTCATTTATTATTTGATAGTCCAATATCAGAAGCCCTTGATATATTTGCTTATTGGATTAGAGATAAACCAGCAGAACATAGAGCATTTTATACTAGAGTTTATAAACATATGTGGAATATATTAGAGGATCAAAGAATAGAATATCTTGGTGGAAAATTATGGGTAGGTACAGGTAGAAGATTCTTTAAAATGAGAAAAAAAATAGGAGAAATGAAACGAGAGGAAACAGAAGATCCTTTAAAACTGACACCACCTGATTTAATATTAATGTGTAGATTTTTACAGGGAGATTACGTTAAGGAGAATAAATATTATGGTGTTATAAACCAAGCATTAGATGATGTAGAAGGAACAGGTACATATGGGGCAATAATAGTATTAAAAAATATTAAATCTATAATTGATTATTGGCTACGAGATTATATGAATGAGATAAAAGATGAACCTCATACTTCAACTAGATGGTCTGGTATGTCCCATTTGAAAAAATCTCCTTGGTGGTCAAAGAAAGCCACGCAAGATGATATAGATAGAAAAGATGATCATCATAAATGGCAAAATCCTGATTCTAGTTCTGCAATAAAATCAACCCCACAAAATGTATGGGATGTTATAAAAAATGATGATGTTAGTGATGATATAATACAGGAAGAGATTAATAATTCAAAACATGATGGGAATAATGATATAGATAATTTACGTAATGCTATAACTGCACTTAACAGTGTAAAAAAAGACAATGATAAATTTGTAGAACATGGAGAAAGAGAGTCATCAGATGATAAAATACTGATTGAAAAAGAAATTCTTACAGGTTTGAAGATGGTATTTAAAGCATTGGCAGAAAGACCTAAGACTAGGATAACAAGTGAGGGATATGAAGTTGATATTGAATCATATATAGAGAGAAAAATAACAAAGAAGGATAGAACGAAATGTCTGAAAGATAAAAAAAATGAGAATGGTATATCATTACTAATAAGTATAGATGGCTCATCTTCTATGGGTGAGCAAGATAATATGAGTAAGGCAAGAAGGTTTGTTAGAACATTATTTACTGCGACAAAACACATTGATAATGTAGAGATAAAGGCTCAAGTTTGGTCTTCTAATAGCTCAGGTATTGTTTGGGTAACAGATATTAATTCAATAAATGACTGTAATCAAATAACAACAGGTGTTCAAAAGGGATTTTATAATCTTACACCTACGCATAAGGCTATTATGTTAGCTTCAAAAACTGCAAAGCATATGCAAGGTAATAAGAAATTGGTTATTATGATAACAGATGGAATACCTAATTATGCAAAGAGAGGATTCCTTATACCAAGAGCAACTGTGGAGAAAATGGCAAAGAATGCTTTTACAAAATCATTAAGAGTTACTCCTAACTTTATGTGTATTCTGTTAGGTAGGTCACACCCACATACGAACTCAATAATGAGAAATATATTTGGGGAGAAAAGGTTTATGAGAGTTGATAATTTTAGTGAAGCTTCAGAAAGAATTATAAGGGACTTTAAACAACTAACTATAAGGGTTTTGAAATGACATTAAACGATAGAGAAAGATTCATTTTACATTTGACAGCGTTGCTTGTGATCGAACATATAAGTAATGAAACAAACCTTAAGGGTTTACCTGAATACATAAGAAAAAATAGAGCAAGAGCATTATCAGAAAAAGATGTCAGTGAAATAACTGATGAAATATTTGAAGAGATGGTTTTTGGGAAAACTATTTATGAGGAGTATGAGGAGAAAGTACATGGCAATTTGTAACATATGTTTGGTTGATCTGTATGATAAACCAATAGAAGTAAGAGAATCTGAAAACCTTAATAATTTAGCAGTTGGAAAAAAGAAAGAGGTTGACCATTATAAATATGATAGACTAGACTTATGTGATGAATGTTTTAATAAAGTAAAGGAGTATGCAAAAAATGCCAAACCTAAAAAAAAGAAAGAGTAATACTCCACAATATTGTGAGAACTGTGGTAAGGATGTTGGCTTTTCATATGTAAATAAACGGTTTTGTGATGAAAGATGTATAGCAGAATGGAGAAAGAAAGTAAAATACCATAGAAGATACAGACCAAAAGAATTTCTTGAAAGAAAATGTTTATTATGTAATAAATTACTGATAAAAGGAGAGAGAAAATCAATTAGTAAATTTTGTAGTAAAAGATGTATGAATATTAATACTAAAGTTAGACAAAGAAATCAAAAGTCAATTTATATTAGAATACCTATAAAAGATATACCACGCCTATTTAAGTAGAAAGATTTATATCCATAGTAAAGTATTTTAAACTATGTGTAACGGAAAATGTAATTTCTTTGAAAAAATATTTGAACAGTTTTTTTATTGTCAAGACTGTAGAAAGTTTGTAGGAGAAAGTAATCTGTTCAGAGAGAATAAAGAGTTTGGTAGAAGAAGATGTAGTTGTTGTAACGGTTTAGTAAGAACAAAAGCAAAAATATTTTCTAAACTAAAGAATACTCAGCCCACTGTAAATTATAAATAAGTGCTTCTTCCATAGCTTCATCCATACTGTCAGTTTCTCCTGCTTTTTCAAAGCAATGATGAAAAGTTTCATGTGTTATTGTTTTGTAAATATCTTCTATTGTTTCATGTGTGGGAAGATATATTATAGCTCTTTCAGTTTCTGAGTAATAAATACCTCTATTATCTCCACTTTCCAATGATAGCAATATTTTATAAGTCATGCCTAATTTTAGGTAGTATTATATGTTATTAAATTTATCTGATATTATCATGCTCAGAAGGTTCCTATATTGGTATGAGAAACATACTACTCAGTCATTGGCAATTACGGCACTAATTTTATTCATGCAGATCCCACATATGGTGTGGGCTGGAGATGCCATTCTGCAAACAGGTGTAGTTTGGGGAGCAAATCCTATTTTGGATTTCTTCCTTTATGGAATTGATCTCGTTGAAATTATACCTATGATTTCTGTTACATTAGCTATAGTTTCAAAAGTTTATGTTAAAAAGGTTTAAATTATGGATGGTGTAGAAAAAGACATGGGTTACACAAAAGCAGAACGTGAAAGACTTGTTAAAGAGCGTGACCAAGCTGTAAAGTTGTACACCGATTTAGTTACAAATTACAATTTTTTGGTAGAGAAGATAGCAAGTATTGGTTTGGATATACAAATCTTTGCTAGAAATATAAAGACAGGAGCTAATAAAGATGGCTGAAGAAGGTAAAGACTACTTAACACAGCCAAGATTTGATGTTATAAATAAATTATATGATAAAATTGAAACTGAAATGGAAACAGTCCAAAAAGAAGAAAAACTAACATTTTTTGAGATAGAAGTTGCTCTTATGATGATAAAAGAAAAGCTAAGTCAAGAAAAATACGAAATTTACTCTAATATTAGGTCTGATGTTGATACAGGAGTTCCAAAGAAAGATGTTCCTGATGGTTTTTACAAATGAATGAACCATGCCCTAAATGTAAGTCAATTAAAGGTTGGAAGTGGACTTGGGGTAAAAATGATGGTCAATCAAAAGGATATTCTACTTGTGTAGGTTGTGGAGCTAAATTTTAATACTTTTTAGTGCAAATTTAACTTCTTTAATACTCTTTTCATTTAATATTTCTTTCCAAAGTACAGGACAATCATAAAACCACAAATCAACTACTTTACAGTCATTCCACTCCAACATCTTCTTTTGAACTAAGTCCCTAGAAGCTGTCATTTCTCCTGTATGGTTTTTTCCTTGAACTCGTATAACTAAGGTGAAAGGCTTAGTAACGCCAAAAATAACAATGTCTAATGTCTGTTTTTGCTGTCTTTCTGTTAAAGCACCTAAAAACTCACCTTTCATAAGGTTTTTAAAAGGGACTTGTATCTGTATATCTTCTTTTGGATAGATTTTTTTTAAAACCTTTACTGCTGTTTTTTCTCCCTTTCCAATAAAAGTGTCATCAACACTCTTCCGTTTCAAAGACACGTACCATCACATTCCATACTCTTCCCTTACCTTTAACATTGATAGATAGAGCTTTTAAGTGTTTCTTGTCAGATAAAAAATTTATTATGTCAGTTTCATTTGCCCAGTTATTTGTTTTGATTTGCAAAAGACATATATTACCCTCACTATCGAAGCAAATACCATCAAAAAGATTCCAAAGATCGATAATTCTATACCAATCGCCAACAGTATAAACTAAATCAGTACGTTTTGTGTGTGGCTTTAACCAAATTTCATCGTAGCCATTTTTTAGTAACCAAAGAACTGCTTTACGATTACTGAATCGCATACGTTGCCTGTTGTGCATTTCATTCTAAATTATCTACGCCTTTTGCTGTTAATGCAAACTCTGCATCAGCTTGAGGGTGTTCAGGGCTATCTACCATTCTTGCTATACGTTTCTTGCCTGCCTTTTTAAAGTAAATTCTATAGGTGCTTGCATGACCTACAATATTACCACCGATAGGTTTAATAGGATCACCAAACATAATTGCTGGATCAGATTGTACTTGGTTAGTAAATATAACTGTTGTCCTAAAATAATATGATATGTTTTTGAGATGTGTCATTAATCTTGCTATCTGATTCTGTCTTGCAGCTAATGTACCACGACCAAGAAACTCTTCTCTAAATTGTCCTATTGCCCCATCTAATACTAGGATTCTAGGTTTTTTCTCTTGCATTACTGGTGATAAGGCGTTGATTGTACCCATTAATTGTTCTGTATTAGGAGTATAATAATAATTAATTCTTTCTAGTAGAGGTTTAGCTTCTTCTTTATCTTCTATGTATTCTCTTGCCATTAGTATTTCTACTATTCTTTTTGGCTTAAATGTATCTTCACAATCAATCCAAATAACATTTTTTTCTGATCGAATTGCTTCAACTGTTAATGAGTTACAGAATTGTGTCTTTCCTGAACCAAACAATCCATAAACTTCATACATGGCTTCAGGTTTTACTCCACCACCTATTAAATTATCTAAGTCAGTACATTTTGATTCTAAGGTAGGGTAATTGTCTTGATACTCCATCAATTCTATTGTTCCCATGTCTGATTTTCTTATTAAATTATTCTCTTCTAATATTTTTTGAGAAGCAAACACCCACGCATCAGCTTTTGCTTTTGCGACTCCAGTTATCTCAGCTACTTCAGCAGCTCCTCTTATACATATATCAATCAATGATGAAACACCAAACTCAGTTAGTTTCTTCTCAGTCATCGCTCCAACTCCTTCTAATTGTGTCACTGAAAAGTCTATGTCAGGTACCTCTGTTGTTACTTCTGTTTGCCTTTCAGGGTTTTGTGAAAAATCATTTTCTACTTCTGACATATATTATACTATAGATAGTGTCTTATTAAGGTTTATGTCTTTGATCTTTTATATGTCCCATCATCATTAAGGACAACGATACAGTTTGTTTCCCATTGTGTAAAGATTCTTTTATATTCTCTTTGATTAAAGCCACCCTCTTCCATCTTCCTAAAGAACTTAACAAGATTAACATGATTGTTATCATCTTGACACTCATCCCATATTTTATATGCTAATTGTTCTTTACTTAACTTTGAAGATACTCCCTGTAATTGTGCTTGATAACCTGAACTACCAAACGAAGGACTTATTCTAGTGTAAGCATCATCTAACATAACCTTTACAGAATCTACACACTCATCATCTACAACTGATTTCAATTTTAGTTTTGCATAAGCAGTTGATAGTCTTACCAATGCTTCTAGTTGTCTGATTCCTACCACAATATCTTCTTGCACTGCTAACTCTCTCATCTTCTCATAGATAGATATAATTTTACGTCTTACAGTAGGAGATAGTTTTGGCTCTAATGTTCTAACATAATTAATGTATTCTGTTAATTCCTCTCTTGTATATTTTGGTTTTACTTCTTTATTATTATTTTCAAATGTATCTAAGACATGATTAGCCTTTGCTAAATCTTCTGCTAAGTTTACCTCATCTTTAATCACCCATATTAAATCAAATCTTGATAGTAATGGTGGTGGTATGTCTATGTTATCTGTAAGTGTTTGACTACTATCAAACCTACCAAACTTTGGGTTAGCTGCTGCTAATATAGCAGTCTTAGATGGTAGTGTTAATGTTGTTCCTGCTTTTGCTATTGTTACCTTTTGTTGTTCCATAGCAGGATGTATTGCAGAACGATCATCCTTATTCATCTTGTCAAACTCATCAATATATGCAAAACCACCATTCATTAGTGGTAATACCCCTGCTAATGCTATCATTCTACCATCAGATAATTTTACCATACCTATTGTAAGTCCAGCAGCACTAGCACCTCTACCTGATGTGTACATAGACTTATGAGTTATTTTATCTGCTTCTATTAACATAACTGATTTTGCCATACTAGGATCTCCTGCTAATAATATGTTAATATCCCCTCTCTTATTGCCTGCAACTCCCCCTGCCATTAAGCATAGTATTGAAAGTTTAATATTTTTATTACCATATGTTTGAGGAGAGAATGAATTAACTATTTCAGGTATAAAATCATCATGTAATGCTTGCTCATGTAATTTCTTTAGTGTTTCTTTACTTGGTAAACGTGGAGATATATCTTCCAAGTCTTCCAATGCTAACACCTCAATAACAACATCATGTTCATTCTTCTTATCATCTATAACTGTTCTAAACATACCTGATATCCTCTTCTTCTGTCCTACAAATGAAGTACCTACATTCCTACCTGTTAATTTACCTGTCATAATAACAGGAGCATTGTTCTGTGTATTCTCCATTAACTCTTGTAATAATACTGTTTGTATATCATCTGTTACTATCTTTGTAGTATCTGGTCGCATCTTCTGTCTTTTACATCTCATATTATCACAAGTTGTAATAGGTAACTCCCTATTATAATCACAACTTACAGTTTCATCATTAAAACATAGTGGACATACAACTTTGGCTCTTTTAATATATGTTTTAGGAGCATCTGTTCCTATAATAACACAGTCAAATGTAACTACAGTATTCTCATACTTTGCATTTAACTCATGCATTTTAAGAACATCATGTGATGTAAGTCTAACCAATAAAGTTTTAAATGTAGATGGTACGTCTATTGATCCACCATATTTCTGATTAAGGATTTCAAATATTCCTTGTTTGACAAACTCTAAGAATTCCTGTGGTGTTTTACATTCACAATACAAATCTAAAAGATCTTCACGTTCAGCGTCTATTGAAAAGATAGAGTTAGGTCTTAGTTGTTCAATGACTTCTGCTATATCTCTCTTACATAAGACATCAAATATCTGATCCTTAATAGCTGATTGTGTCATCATAGTCTTTGACTCACTTCCTTATTGATAAGGTTACCTAGTTGTGAATAGCGTTGTTGTAATTTCAAGAAGTCTGTATCAGATAATTTTTTGATAGAATTTTTCCACTTTATAATATCAGCATAGAATAATGGTAATTCTGTACTGACAGTTTGTGATGTGAATTGTGTTAAGTCCCCATTAATATTATCGTGATTCTTTATCCATTCCTCACAAGCAATAGCTATCATCAAACTAAATGATATATGATTAGGTCTTATCTTATCTAGCTTCTCAAAGATAGGGATTGTATTTTTTCCTACCGAGATTGTTTTTGTTGCTGAAGATATTTTCATATGATATGATAGGTATTGGATAATATAAATGTTAGTTAAAAGTTGATCAAAAAAGTTATAAAAAAAAGAAAAAAGTTAGTTAAGTTAAGTAACGTAACTTAGTTAAGGTTGTTGAACGACAAGTGTTGGTTGAACGTTACGCTCGACAAAACCGTTTATAAAACCTTGTACTTTTTGTGATTCAACTAAGGTTCTTTTCTCTTCTCCCTTACTATTTTTCCATATAATTTCGATGAACATAGAGTTTAATATACGATACCCTATATTAATTTACCTGAATATATATCATTTATAATCTTTTGAAGACTCTAGTTATACAAATTTTATCATTTATATTTAATGTCTCCATTTTTGATTTAAAATATCCTGCTTTCTCTAATTGTGTTAAGTAGTCTAAAGCTCTTCTCTTATGAAGACCTAAGCCTGTAGTTACTAATGCAGCAGTAGTGCTTTTGTTTTTAGGAACCATGTCTAATATCTTTTCCTTAGCAGTCATGGTCTTAAATATAACATCACTATCTTCTAGAACTATAGAATATTTTTTCTTCATTTCCATTTCTCCCTTCCTCTCTCATCCCTTTCATTTTCTAGTTTTTCTATCATAAGAAAAGATACTATACGTTCAAGTCTTTCTAACCTTTCTATAATATTATCCAAGTCAGCCATTAGAAATGCCTTACCTGTGGTTTCAAATCTATCTCAGCTATGTGAGGAATAACTTCCAAGTCACCATTAGGTTCTACTATAACTTCTACTGCTCCTATGTCTGGTGTTGTTCCTGCAAGTCCACCTCTAAACAAATGCCCATCAGGATATTTCCATGCAGGAGTAGTGAAACCATGTGAGTGTACGAATCTTACATAGACAAAGTAATGTATATGACTTCTTACTAATACATCTGCTTCTCCTAGTTTATCTTTTTCAAAATGCATTCCTGCCATCTCTCTTGCTAATGCTGTTGTTCTATAAGCAGGCATTTTATTAAATCCTATATGATGTGTGAAGTTAAATGTTCTACCATTCATTTCAAAGAAACCAAAGTAATCTGTATGACCTTTACCACCATATGCTTTGTACTTTTCTGCGTTTAATTTATCAGCTATAATCTCTTCCCAATTCATACCATCTACATTACTATGATATGCTGAACCTCTACCACACATTATTTTTTTGTATGGAAAATCACCCATCAATTTTATAAAGTCATCAGACATATCCTGTTGGTTTGTTGTCCAAGATTGGTTGCCTAACTGTTTCTTATTGGCACCATCTATTGGCTCTCCATTTACCACTAGTAATTCTGGTGTTTGTGTTATTGAATCTATTGTATCATAATATGCTTCTCTTAAAGCCTGTTGTATTTTGTTTGGTTTGATAGTGCTATCTATCTCTCTCACATATGGTTCGGCTGAGCATAAAGCTGTTGCAGAACCGACATGAAAATCCCCACTAAAAACTACAGACTTTGCAGATTTTGCCATGCTGATCTAAATACCTACTCTAATATAAACCTAACTGAGTTTTCTCATCAGCTACTATTTCTTTTCGTTTTCTTTTATATTCTTTGAAGAGTTTTTGATGGTCATATGAATCTGATAAATGCCAAACACAAGGTTCTGCTAGATTGTATTTGCCACCACAATAATCACAGTTTGGAGTGTCACATTTTACCCATATCCTAGACATTCTTTTCTTTATTTTATCACGATATGTGTATGTTGCATAATAACAATACTCTTTATCTTTATATTTTTTATTTGTGTGTTCATACATTACCAAACAGTTCCTTTATCACTACAATCTAAATGCGCTCCACAATTTTCACATATTAAATGACAAGCTGTCATCTTTCTCATCTTAACATTACATCTATCACATATATCATCCTTCATTTTTCTCATACTCCCCCATTAATCCTTTAATGATTCTTATCCTATAAAGATTCTGTGGACTTGTAGGTTTAATCTTAGGTAGTATTTTTACCCAGTCTTTATAGTGTGCTTTCCATGTCTTATCATCACTATAAAAATTAACCATAAAAATAAAAAAGGAAGTGGGTTATATTAATCTTGTGTTTTTGCACCATGATTAAACATGGATAATGCTAACATCATTCTACCTGTGCCTTCAGCTTCACGCTCTTCAATCCAGCAGTCAAGTCCGTCATTAGCATCTGCTTTTACACATTTTGCGACTGCATCCTTCCAGTAGTCTGAGTTTGCTTGACCAATAATTGTTTTTCCAAACGAATGTCTTAGTCCATCAGTAGTTGTTATCTCAACAACCTTTGCTCCGACTGAAGGTGCATCTTTCACATTAAACCCTTGTATGACAATCTTCTCTCCTGCAACCAACGCTGTTGATTGTTGGAAGGAACCGTCAATGTCAAGTACCTTTGATACGTGCATAATTGTATTTGTAAGAGGGATTATATTAACCTTTTTAATCGAAAAGAATCCTGAAAATATTCTCAAGGACTTGAAGTATTCTCAATCTTAAATCCAAATCAGGGTTTGATTCTGGTGTGGTGGTACTCGTGCTTGCTGTTGGTAGAGGTATTGTTTCTTCTCTATCTGGTAATGGTAATCCATTTTTATATCCTATAAGTTCCCCATCTACTACTCTATAAACAATGATATCTGATCTATCTTCTACTGCATATGATGTTGTTTTAATTCCTTCATTATAATGAATCATTCTATCTCCTTCTTGATACCAACCTTGTTTTACATCAAGTAATTTTTGCTCAGGTTTCATTGGCTCTGCTACTATTTCTATTACAGGTGGTGGTGGACAATCATACATTATTGTTATTGGTGTATCATAAATCACATCATCATAATTTTCATGTTGTGTGAAAAAGTTTTCTCCACAAAATAATTGAGGTGTATCTCCTAATATATTATCTATTTGATAAGCACCACCTGTCTTACTGTTTTCTATAATCCAATTAAAACTATCTGATGAAATAAATCTTAATGTATCTGTAGAATTTAACCTAAGATAGTTATCTGTTGCACCTTCATTTGATAATGTTATTTCATATTCTTCTCCGAAAACAGTACCTATCATGGCAAAAATAAATACTGCACCTATCAGTATTGAAAATATCCAAATCATTTTATCATCAGCCATCATAATTTTAAAAAGTTTAAGGATAATATAAATCTATTCTTTCTGTTTTAAAATTGATGTTATGAATAACAGTTGGTCTATAATTTTTGATCTTATCTGACCAAAAACATGAGTGTTAACGTCTTGTTCAGGATAAAGATCCTTTGCTCTATGATGTGCAACTACCATGTACTCGTCCCATGTATCTCCTATTTGTTTAACACTGTCACTAGGATTTACATCAGGAACTTTTGTTATGATTGTTTCATTTCTAAATGAACCACCAGATGAACTGTTAAATCTTTTTGAATCTAAATTACCACCCTGTCCCTTAAAGCAATCGTAATCACTACAGATAGCTTTAGGAGTTTTTTGATAGTATATCTCATCGTTAACAGACCACTCCTCTCCACAAGTTTTACACATACCATCGAATTTCGCTGATATTTTTGTTCCCATAAGAAGTTTTATATACCACCTATTATATAACCTTTTATGCTTCATCAAGAGAAGAGAAGTAAAGCCAGTCTTTCGGATGAATGGGAAACCCCAAACGATATGTTCGCTGGACTATCTACTCTGTATAATATTGATTGTATCTTAGATGTTTGTGCTACTGAGGATAATACTAAATGTGTTAATTTCTTTTCTGAATCTGATAATGCTTTAAAAAAGTCATGGCAGTATGACGCATGGTGTAACCCACCACATAGTAAGACATCGGATTTTGTCAGGAAAGCATATGTAGAATGGAAAGAAAATAACATTAATATTATGTTACTAATACCTACGAATACTATGTCGTCAAACTATTGGCACCAATATATTGAAGGTAATGCAGAATATCATCCAGTAAAAGGAAGAATTCATTTTCTTCAAGATGGAAAAGTGTCTCCCTTTCCAAGTCGAAATGCATATGTCTGTGTAATCTTCCGTAAAAGTTAAAAGGATATAAAAGGTATGACTAATATGAACATATTAAGAAAAGTATCTATAATATTAATGGTATTTTCATTATGCACATTATCCACAGTATCAGCCTTTGGAGCATATGCATGGGCGCAATATCCAAATGAGGATTCTGATGTATATGAATATCTTGGTATAAGACATGATAAAAATCCACACGTTTGTTTGTTTGAACCAAACCCAACCTACATTGATTGGGATTATTGGTTAGAAGTAGAGAAAGCTTCTCA
>Ga0310344_10000200_pt1 | contig 50575 bp, 38 predicted proteins | sample HC15DNA20200_MG_FD_203801 | JGI IMG/M metagenome (GOLD analysis project Ga0310344, IMG submission 203801) | Marine microbial communities from station ALOHA, North Pacific Subtropical Gyre - HC15-DNA-20-200_MG | ecosystem: Environmental > Aquatic > Marine > Oceanic | place: Pacific Ocean: North... | reverse complement strand
CATGGGTACTCCATCGGCGTTGTGGGGAATTGGCTGTGTTGGCCACACTTCCTCACCAGGTACGTCGGTTTCGGTGGGTACGACAGTTTCAACCATGGCATGGAGCGGGGCGCCTGTCTCACGATCCCACATGTAGAATAGGCAGTTTTTCCCAGCGGCTGCAATTCCTTTGACGAGCTGGTTATTTTTATCTGTCACGTCAAACAACACGGGTCCGGTGACGTGATCCCAATCCCACAAATCGTGATGGACTGCTTGGAAGTACCAGCGGAGCGAGCCTGTTTCTAAATCGAGCGCTATAGTGCTGTTGCTAAACAGGTTGATTCCGACGCGGGCTGACCCGTCATAGTCCGGCGACGGATTGCCTGCGTTGACGTAAACCAGCCCGAGGTCTGGGTCAACGGCTGGTTGTGTCCATATTCCACCGCCGGCTCGAGCCCCCCCCCCCCACGTATCTCTGGCGATCTCCCATCCTGCGTCTTGTGGGCCCTGTGGAATGGTGTTGAACACCCACTGGATGTTGCCAGTATTAGAATCAGTGGCAATGACTAACCCACCGGGAATATGCCCTTCTGATAGTGCAGCGGCCACATACATTGTGCCTTCATGGTAGGCGGGTGGGGTAGTGATGCGGTAGCCAATACTCACAGGATCGAGGTTAGGTGGATAGTCGTCCGGATACTTCATCTGCAGGGCAGCACTGACGATCGGTAGCACCCCTTGGTCCCCGAAAGACTCGACGGGTGTCCCATCTTGAGCGTTAACTGCATAGAGGTCGGCTCCGCGGTAGGCGTAGATGTTGCCACCAGCGAAGGTCGGTCCCCTGACCGGGCTCCCGCCTTGTGGTCCGGCGTCTAAGACGGACCGCCATCGTTCTGTGCCAGTGGCGGCGTCTAGCGCGAAGAGCGTCGATCGCGAGTGAAAATACATCACACCGTCTACCACAAGCGGTGTGACTTGCGCGATGTTATCAGCGGCCTCAACCTGGTATGACCATCGCTCGGTTAGTTGGCTAACGTTGGTGCTATTGATTCCATCGAATGGTGCAAACCGATTGTTGTCGAGGTTGAGGTTTTGGCTGACCCAATCGGGTTCAGTCGGTTGGGCCCCTGCTGGTGCCAGTGCGGCACCCGTGACGGCGGAGAATGCGGCGAGCGCCACCACTGCCATGTGGTGAGCTTTGGCTGCAGACCCACTTGCGTCCTTGTGTCTTTGCACCATTACTGGCCTATCGCTTCCTCGGTTCTTGCGCCGCTGAGAGAGTTGGGTACAGCCCAGTTTCCTTCGTGACACGCGTACTCGAACTGTTGGTACTCATCATCCCTTTTATATGGGAAGGCGACTGTCCATGGTTCCAAATAGGTTTCCGGGTCCTCAACCGTGAGTTCATAGTTCAGGGTGTTCTCATCGGAAAAAGTGAACCTTTCAACCATCCTCCGACCCTCATGTTGAGGTGCCCGCGAACCCGGTGCCCGCATGTTACCCACTTCCTTGAAATTGGTCGACTCAACTACGAGAGTATTGTCCTCCCACCAACCCCGTGGGTTCCCTTCCCACTGGGTGATGTTCGAATGCACATGTGGGTTAGAGTCGACTGAGATGATTCGAGCGTTGTGGATCATCTCACTGTGAATGATGATGTGGTTTTCAGTCTGGATGACTAGTTTGCCGTTGTTATAGGCAGTCGGCATCATCATCCCAAAAACACCACGTGACAAGCACCGGTCACCTGATTCCATATTGGAGGCCACATCGTGTAGGTGTTCCCGATAGTACTGAACGCTTGTTTGGGCGTTTGATGTCATTGCAGGTACTTGGCCGTCCGCGGGATTAATAACCAGTGCCGGCGCCTCTCCAGCTACCGGTTCTTTCCAGAACCAATCGAACCAGTAGTTTGCGTAGGCTCCCACGCCTCTGCTAGCCTCATGGCCCTGCCATTCGACGGCCTTCGCTCGGTTCGACCGCGACGTGAACAGCGCAAGGCGCTCCTCTTCCGAGAGTGTTTTTCCTTCAAGTTCGGCCGGTAATTCTAGGGGCACGTGGGACGAGCCGACGTTGTTCCACATACCGTTGATATTTGGGTGACCATTGGCGAGGCGAGGAGGGTCCCAAGTTTGGCCGTCTGATGATGTCGGCAAGCTGAGCACCATTCCAAGGATGACCAGTGGAACGAATGTGTAAGGTTTCATCTGATTCTAGCCTCGCTTTCACCAAAGGCCCTACTTCGTGTCAATCGACCCAAAGAGGGGCAATCCATAAGGGTCCAACCACTTACAAATACCGACCACTCCTGGAGCTTGTCGGGTGGTTTTGATGTACAAGCTTTGCACGGGTCATCAGCTGCCCCACAAAAATATCTTCGAAGCTGAGTTTGAGCCCATTCTCTGCAATGGGCAGATTATTGGAAATCGATCCTCTGAATCTATTAAATCTGTTTTGTCATGGAGTTCCCGCTACCCCAGCTCACGGGGACAATCTGGTGCTCCCTTGGGATTCTAGGGCAGCGGGTGTTTTGCCACGGGACCTGTTGGGCCTGTGATTACACTCCTGGAACCGTGTTGCCCGCGATGTAGACAGACTCAAGCGACTGGGTGTTGGCGATGTCCTCAAGCGGGTTCGCTCCAAGAACCAAGAAATCAGCCCATTTTCCAGCTTCAAGTGAGCCGAGGTCCGTCCCAACATCCATGCAGTTGGCCGCATCAGATGTAGAGGCGACGATTGCCTGCATCGGCGTTAGCCCTGCTTCGACCATCAACGCGAGTTCTCCGTGTTCAAAATACCCTTGGAACCGACCTGTCGGGCCCGTGTCTGTACCCATTGCGATCGGGATTCCCGCATCGGAGAGCGCCTTAAGGTTCTGTTTTGCCACTTCGAGCTGGGCTTTGTAGGTTTGCGCACTCTGGCTATTTTGCAGCCGTTCTTGATAGTCAGAAGCCTCTAGTGCTGCCACCACGGTAGGGTCTGCTTCTTTCAAGAAAAATGGATCGTCGAACCATTCTGGGCGGGCCTCATAGACGTAAGTGGAGACCTCACGCATCAGGGTCGGCGAGTAACAAGCTCCAGAGCTGCGGAGTAGCGCAATTAATTCATCATCTATGGCGGTGTCTCGCACGCTATGAGCGAGCAGGTCGGCACCGGCTTCCAGCAAACCTTTTGCATCCTCAAGGTAGTACATGTGGGCGGTTAGATCCAGATTCTGTTCATGGGATGATGCGATGACAGCTTGGTAGGTTTCCTCTGTCATTTTGGTCGTTGAGCCAAGGTTGTCGTCGACCCGGATCTTGACAACGTCAGCACCGCTGGTAGCGACCGCGTTTACCTGCTCGCGGGCTTCCTCTGGACTCGGACCCACTACGATGTCTCCGGCGACGTACAGTCGAGCCCGGTCTAGGTCAGAGCTGTTCTGTCGGTCTCGCACTACCATGCCTTCGGGTCCGTCTCCGCCGAGGCTGAAAACCGTGGTGACTCCATAGCGAGCGTACAGCCCGAGCTGGTTCTCAACATGTTCCTCCGTGTAGAAGTCCGGACTGCTTTCAAGGCCTCTCACGTTGTTTACATGACCATGGGCGTTGATAAGGCCGGGAATGATGGTTCGGCCGGTGACATCGATTTGTTCGGCATCAGCCGGGATTTCGACGTCGCCGCGGGTTCCTATAGCCTCAATGCGGCCGTCTCGGACTATAAGGACTGCATCTTCCATCACTGGTCCGCCGGTGCCGTCGATGAGTCTGGCACCCACGAAGGCCTGTAACCCCGGGGTAATTTCGACTGGCGGTGGTTCCCCGCCGCATCCGGTTGCGACGATTGCTGCCGACCCAAGTACAAGGGCAATGTGTTTAGCCTGCATACTTCTTTTCTCCTCGAGATTTGTAAGTTGATGTCCTCACATTTTGTACCGTTTAATTCGATTCTGAGGCCATTTGTTCAAGTACTTCCCCCAGCCGCTCTATTTCCTGTCCGTACTCAGCCCAGTCACCTTCGCGTTGGGCTAGCAGTGCCCGCCTATAGTGATCCCCAGCCCGCACCACCAGTGGCTGTTGTTCCGTGCCAATTGTCTCGGATGAGCCTAGGACTTCAGACGACACTGTTTCTAGGCTGGCGACAAGCGCATTGGCTGGCAAGTCGAGAGGTGGTTCAGACTGGTCATCTCTAAATATCTGGTTCAAGGCTTGGTCTAGTGTTTCTTCCATCACAATCTGGTTTTGATACGCTACGATCACTTGCTTCAGTTCTGGAATCCGACCTCCAGAGGCTCGGAGATAAAGAGGTCGAACGTAGAGCAGTGCTTCTTCGATAGGAATCACAAGCAAAGTGCCTTGGATCACTTCTGAACCTTGTTGGTTCCATAGTGTGAGCTGCGGGGAAATGTCTTGGTCTTGGTTGATACGGGCTACAATTTGACTCGGTCCGAATACAACTTTCTGCTTGGGAAACTGAAACACTGCCATCTTCCCGTAGTTGTCTCCGTCGCTGCGCGCTACCATCCAGGCGGCTAGATTATTCTTGCCCCTAGGTGTAAAAGGCAGCATTTGGATGAATTCGGCTTGCGATTCTCCAGGGAGTCGCATGATTGTGTAGTAGGGTTCCATTTGCTCGTTGTCAATAACCGGAACCTCCCATTCGTCCTCTCGGTTGTAGAAGACCACAGGATTGCCCATGTGGTAGGTGGAGTAAATAGATGTCTGGAGCGAGAACAGCCCTTCTGGATATCGAATATGCCGTCTCAGATCTTCGGGCATCTCGTCGAGTGGCTTGAGCAAATCTGGAAAAATTAATTGAAGTGTTTTCGCGATTGGTTCATCGGCATCGGCTAGATAAAACGTCATGGTGCCGTCATAAGCGTCGATGACGATTTTCACGGAATTCCGGATGTAGTTAATTCTGCTGGTAGCTGGCTGGGCATACGGATATTGGTTGCTGACGGTATAAGCGTCCATCATCCAAACCAACCGCCCATTGGAAATTACGAGATAGGGGTCGGAGTCATAACGGAGAAAAGGGGCGATGCTGGTTACGCGGTCGAGAATGTTTCTGTGAAACAAAACCCGGCTCTCGTCACCGAGTTGTCCGCTTACGAGAATTTCATAGGCTCGAAAATGGGCGGCGAACAACAACCGCTTGGCCAGGGAAGAAATCGGTACTCCACCGACACCGTCGTAACGGGTCGATACGTTGTCATCGCCTTCCGGGTAATGGAATTCATCAGTGTTGGTGTTAACAATCACATAATCGTTGGATAATTCTCCGAAGTAAATACTAGGTTGCTCGATGTCCATATCCACCGATGAAGTGGGTGGTAAATCCTGGATAAACAGAACTGGAAGCCCTTCCTGGGTCACTTGGTTCACTGGGCCCATCGCAACTCCGAAGCCGTGGGTGTACTGGAGCCGTTCGTTGACCCATGATCGGTTAGGTAGACTGTCTGAATTCAATTCACGGCTCGAGAGCATAATTTGCCTGTACTCACCGTCGATGAAGTAGCGGTCGTTGTCTACCGACGCGAAGTCATAGTAAGTTCGGATTTCCTGTATTTGGCTGAAGGTGTCGAGTAGCGGTTCATGATCCCAGAGTCGGACGTTATTGATCGTTTCTTGGTTATTTTCAATATCCGTCCGCGTTAGCGTGGCGTCTCCAGAAAGCTCCCGTTCCTCGATTGATTCAAGCCCAAACGCCTGTCGTGTTCCCGAGATATTGTGAGTAATATATGGAGCCTCTCGCTGTTGTTCATCTGGTGTCACAACTAGTCGCTGCAGTGCCACTCCGGCGAGGTTGCCACCAATCGAAAGGACCACGTAGAGTCCAGCACCGACCAAGAGGGGTTGGTTTCTTTGTGTGATAGCCGTAAAAATGCTAAGTCCCGCTCCGGCCAAGGCCGCGAACACCAGAAGGCGGAGCAACGGGATCTGCAACATGACGTCAACATACGAAGCCCCATGAAGGATACCGGCGGATGTGGTTAGAATTCGTGGTATATCGAGGTAGGCACCCCAAGCCAGTAGGACAAAAAACCCAGCGATGAGGAACCCAAGATGGCGTCTTGCATCGGTGTCGACTACTAGGCCACGTGTTGGAGCCACCCCTAACTTCCCACAAGCAATATAGACAGCGCTCGCTCCAATGAGAGAAAGCACGACGACCGCGAGGAACAGATATCGAAGAACATCGAGGAACGGCAGGGAGAACACATAAAAGCTGACGTCTCGGCCCAAAAGTGGGTCACTCTGCCCAAAAGGCACGGCGTTACGGAATTGCAGCCAAGTCAACCATTCGTTTGATGCAAAGATTCCCAAAAACAGAGCCACCAGAGCCGCGATGGCTGTTCCTAGAAGTTGGAGCTGTTGCTGATTGAGAACGATGGGTTGAAACTCACCGTTACCCGGAAACAGGGTATAGGGGCGAATGAATGACCGGAGCGCTAGCCTGAAGTTCAGAGCTAAGGTTGCTAAGGCCGCAATGAATACCAACGCCCCGAGCGTGGTTTTGGCGATTAAGGTTCTGAGAAAAATGTCCGTGTATTCGACCTCGACAAACCAGAACCATTCTGTCAATAACTCCACGGCAGACGGAATGACCGTGAATAAGAGTAGAACAACAAACAGGAAAATTAGCCTCGCTGGCATTCTTCAGCCTCGCATAGGAAAAATTGCGTAACTTCTATCGCAGGCTATTGTCCTACGGATTACGATTCGGTGGACAATGCCGCACCCCTAGCAGCGTACGTGACCTGCCGCTTGGACGCAACCCGAAGCTGGGCGACATATCCTAGAGGATTAGCGACCGCAGCCGGGATTTTGCGGCAACTGAGAATGGAGGAGAAAATAAATGAACCTACAGGTTGGAGACCCAGCCCCTGATTTTGAATTGTTAAGCCACCAAGGCAATAAGGTCCGCTTGTCCACCTTTCGGGGCAGGAAGAGCGTTATTCTCGCATTCCATCCACTGGCTTTCACTCCAATTTGTTCAGCCCAGATGCGGAATTATGAAGCCGATAAAGCTTGGTTCGATACCCATGAAGTGAACCTGTTTGGGATTAGTGTCGATGCAAGTCCAGCTAAGACCGAATGGGCGAAAGCCCTAGGTGGTGTGAGCTTTGATCTCTTGAGCGACTTTCACCCTCATGGTGCAGTGGCAAGTGCATATGGCGTGCTCCGCGAAGACGGCATATCCGAGCGGGCAATTTTTGTTGTAGACAAAGCCGGAACTGTGGTGTTTGCAAAGGTCTACGACATTCCCACACTTCCCGACAATGCCGAAGTGCGACAGGTGATAACTGGGCTTGGTTGACGGTTGCACTACGGTCTAGGCCGCTTATAATTCCTGTTGACTGAAGTTGTGAGTAGGGTCCTGCAGCTTGGTCTCAACACCATGTGCCCGAAGGGCTGTTGGCCCGGCTCGTAGGGTTTGGCTAATGCTTGGGTCTACAGCTTGTGTGGTGCGTTTGCTGTGGATGAAATTTTCGGATCAAAACTGGCAGGCCACTCAAAGCTGCATCCCAAGGGTTTTTTCATCCCGCGTCGGGTGCCGGTTTGGGCGGCGTCGGAGTGAGACCTTTATTAAGTCTCAGGACTGGGATGAGAGCATGAGCGATCGGAAATACCGGCAACGCGGCTATCAAGACGATTCCAGTGAGCGCCTAAACCCAGAGCGGAAACGGCAATCCCCTGCTGGTGGAGCTCCTCGTAGCGTAGTCAACCGTCAGCACCGGAAGCCAAATGTTCCAGGATTCCAAGATGTCATTCGTTGTGCGCGGTGCGGTCAGACGTGGAGACGGGATATTGGAGTTGGCACAACCTGTTCCAGTTGTGGGACTGCTCTGCATACTTGTGCCCAGTGTGTTTCCTTTGATGGTGACAGCCGTTTCGAATGCCGGCAGCCGATCGATGCCAGAATCACACCCAAGGATGAACGTAACTCATGTAGCTATTTCGCCCCGCAGGTGACGGTCGAACGGCAGACACATTCCCAAACAGGGGGTTCTCGAAGTTCAAGACAGGCCTTTGATGATCTGTTTAAATAGAGTGTTTTGAACAGATGCTCGTTCTCTGTAGAGGTTTTGTTTCTGCCATAATCGGAGAATGGAAATACGCTACCCCTCTGATCTGAAGGCGGCGTTGGGTGAACTGACGGCTTCAGTGAAGCTCGTGTGCTTTACCCAGACATTCGATTGCGAAAGTTGTTTGCCGGCGAGGCAGGTGGTTGATCAAGTTGCCGCACTGTCTGAATTGATTACGGTTGAAGAATTTAACATGGTGCTCGACAGGCATCAGGCCGAAGAATACGGAATCAAACGTGTTCCAGCGGTGGCAGTTGTGGGAGAGGTCGACACTGGAATACGGTTTTATGGTGTCCCTGATGGACATGAGTTGGTCTCGCTAGCGCAAGCTATTCTGCTCGTTGGCTCTGGTGATCCCGGCTTGAGTCAAGAAAGCCTAACCCGTTTGGCTCAGGTCGAGCAGCCCATAGACATACAAGTTTTTGTCACACCCACGTGACCGCATTGTCCTCAGGCGGTCAGCCTGGCTCAGCGACTGGCTTTTGCGAGTCCTCACATCACAGCGGCGGCGGTAGGAGCGGCCGAATACCCTGATTTGGTTCGCCAATATCGTGTGAATGGAGTTCCGAAGACAATAATTAACGAAAGTATTGAGATTCTTGGCGTCGAGGATGAGGCTTCTTTTGTCAGCCATGTGCTCGAGGGCATCACATGACTGTCTCTCGTAACACTGCAACCTTTTTGCGTTTTGCTGTGCTGCTTGTGGGGTTTGGCCTGTGCGCTGCGTGGCTAGTGCCCCAGACCGGAGGCCAAACAGAGCCCGTTAATACCGATGTTTTATCGGTGGGGTATGTATTGACCTTTCCCGAGCCGGAACACCGGTGGATGCAAGTCCAGGTAACCATGGACAGCCTTCCGGCGGGTCCTTTGAGTATGCGCATGAGTACGTCCTCTCCGGGCCGTTATGCCAGACACTCTTTCGCGAAGAATGTATTTGAGGTTCGTGCATTTGACGACTCCGGCAGCCCCTTGAATCTGACTCGGTCCGGGATGGCGCGGTGGGATGTGGCCGACCACGATGGAACTGTCCGGTTCACTTACCGCGTTTACGGAGATCGGATTGATGGAACTTATCTCGCTATTGATGAGACCCATGCTCATCTCAACATACCGGCTTGGTTGATGTGGGGACATGGTCTCGAGGACCGGCTGGCGACTATTCGGTTTGAAATACCTGAAGATTTGGACTGGAAAGTCGCGACGCAACTTTACCCCTCGGAAGACCCGTTTACCTACACGGCTCCGAATCTACACTATTTGCTCGACAGCCCTGTTGAGCTTAGTGGTTTTGCTGAGCGGTCGTTCACGGTTGCTGATCCGTTAGAGTTCGAATACCAACCGACGTTTCGGGTGGTGGTGCATCACACAGGAGATGATAACGAAGTCGACGAATATACCCGGGATATCGAGGCTATCGTCCGAGAGACGGTTGCTGTGTTCGGAGAATTTCCTCGGTTTGAAACAGACCAGTACACTTTCATCGCTGATTACCTCCCGTCGGCGAGCGGTGATGCGATGGAGCATCGAAATAGTACTGTGCTGAGTTCTTCTGGGTCGATCAGGAGCCAGTCGAGACGCTTGCTTGGCTCTGTTTCGCATGAGTTCTTTCACGTGTGGAATGTCGAGCGTATTCGCCCGGCCTCACTCGAGCCATTTGATTTCGAGGACGTCAACCGTTCTGGGGAGCTTTGGCTCGCTGAGGGGTTTACTAATTACTACGGGACCTTGATCTTACAGAGGGCAGGTCTGGTTCCCTTGCCAAACACTATCACTCGATTCGTGTCGGCCATCAACACCGTTAGCCTGGCTCCGGCTCGAAGATTCCGTTCCGCCGTTGACATGAGTCGCTTGGCTCCATTTACTGATGCTGCTAGCTCTATTGATCGGACGAATTGGGGGAATTTCTTTATTTCTTACTACACTTGGGGTGAGGTGCTCGGATTGGGTCTAGACCTCCTGCTAAGAACGCGAAACGTTGACAGCGCCGTCGGTCCTCGGGTGACACTCGATGATTATATGCAGCTACTGTGGCAGCGTTTCGGTCGGGCTGGAAGCCAGATACCTGGTGTGGTCGAGCGGCCCTATACGCAGCGCGACGCACGAATGCTGCTTGGGGAATTGACTAATGATCAGGCCTTCGCAGACCAGTTCTTCGATCGATATGTTGAGGGGCGTGATGTGATTGACTTTGAACCCCTGTTTGCCAGAGCAGGATTTTTGTTGCGGTCGGCTAGTGGCGGGAAGGCTTGGTTTGGTTTCCCTGCGATCAGGTTCGAGCGCGGTGGAGCGCGTGTTATCGAGCCGGTCTCATTTGGGTCTCCACTCTATAGAGCTGGGGTGGAACGTGACGATTTATTGGTTTCGATTGATGGCCAGAACCTGTCGTCTCGGGGACGGTTAGAGACGCTCTTGGGCAATCTTGGTGGCCGTCAACAGGTGACTCTGGAATATCGACGCCTCGGTGAGACTGTGACGACCGAACTCGCTGTTCAGGCCGACCCAGCTCTGGAGGTGGTGTCGATTGAACAACTAGGTCGTCCGCTGACAGCCGATCAACAAAGATTCCGCGCTGATTGGTTGGGTGGAAAGTGGAATTCTGACATCTCTAACAGATAGAGAATTTTGGTCATTTAGCAGTGTTTAGCGATGGTGAAAGATATGCGCGATCCCGTCTGTGGGATGCGGGTCGACCCGGAGCGGAGCCGCTTTAGTTCTGAACATGGTGGGAAGGTTTATCATTTCTGCTGTGGTGGGTGTCTGGCCACGTTCAACGAGAATCCAACTCAATTTCTTCCTGAGGTTATAGAACCTCAAGTAGCTGATGCCACGGATTTGACTATGCCTGATCCGCCGGGTTCCGTTGACCCTGTCTGCGGAATGACGGTGGGTGCAGCGACGAGCGCGATTAGTTACGAACATTCTGGCTGCACCTACTACTTCTGTTGCGATGCTTGCTGTGAGAAGTTCAAGAGTGATCCCAGGCGCTACCTGGAAAACAAGGTGGTGAATCACGATTTGATCAAGCTTGGAGAGGGAGGCCGGTTCACCTGCCCGATGGACCCGGAGGTTCGCGAATCAGAGCCCGGTGCCTGTCCGAAGTGTGGCATGGCACTTGAAGTGGAGCTGGATGTTGCCGCTTTGCAGACAACTGTCGACTACATCTGCCCAATGGACCCAGAGGTTCAGGAATCGGCACCTGGTGCTTGCCCGAAGTGTGGGATGGCGCTTCAACCGCACACATTAAGAACAACAGAGCAAGGAAATCCAGAGCTGGAGGACATGACCCGTCGCTGTTGTTGGGGAATCATTTTCGGGGCGCCGATTTTTTTGCTGGCTATGACTGAGATGGTATTGGGGACTCGGGCACCGATGCTTGACCGAGCTACCTCGAACTGGATACAGCTAGCTTTGTCGACACCGGTTGTGTGGTGGGTGGGGCGACCGTTCTTCGAACGAGCCTGGGCTTCCATGGTGAACCGTAGCCCTAATATGTTTACGTTGATTGGATTAGGAGTTGGCTCGGCCTATGCCTATAGCGTTACAGCGACTCTTGCGCCGGGACTGTTTCCTAGTGGCATGCGGTTAGCTGGTGAAGTTGAACCATACTTTGATACTTCGGTGGTGATAATCGTTCTCGGACTTTTGGGTCAAGTTTTGGAGCTTCGGGCACGCAGCCGTACTGGTGCAGCACTTCGGGCTTTGGTAGGACTTTCGCCACCAACGGCGCGTCGAGTTACAGGCAACCTAGAAGAGGATATCCCACTGGGTGCGGTGCAGATCGGAGATTTGTTGCGGGTTCGTCCCGGTGAACGCGTGCCCGTCGATGGGGTCGTCGTTGGGGGAACGAGCTCTGTGGATGAGTCGATGCTGACCGGTGAGCCTGTGCCGATTGAGAAGGCAGTGGGTTTGCCAGTGGTGGGTGCAACTTTAAACGGTGGCGGGACACTGGTGATGCGGGCTGAAAAAGTTGGGGCGGAAACCCTGTTAGCGCAGATTATTAAGATGGTTTCCGAAGCGCAGCGGAGCCGGGCGCCAATCCAGCACCTCGTGGACCGCGTGGCATGGGTCTTTGTTCCAGTAGTTGTGGCGACTGCTCTGTTTGCCGTTGTTGGCTGGTTGCTCTGGGGGCCGGAGCCGAGGCTGGCTATGGCTATGGTCACCATGGTCGCAGTGCTGATTATTGCTTGTCCGTGTGCCCTTGGGCTTGCGACACCTATGGCAGTTATGGTCGGCACAGGGCGTGGTGCCGAGGCTGGGGTGTTGATCAAGAGCGCTGAGTCGCTTGAGATTCTAGAAAAAGTCGATACCTTGGTCGTCGACAAGACAGGTACGCTGACTGAGGGCAACCCTACGGTTGTCACGATTGAGCCGATTGGCGGAATTTCAGCCTGTGAACTACTCAGGCTGGCTGCCGGGGTTGAACGGGCCAGTCAACACCCATTAGCTGCGGCTATTATGGAGGCTGCTTCAGCTCGGTCGCTTGATTTACCATCGCCGGAAAATTTTCAGACCGAAGTGGGTCTAGGAGTGACAGGGGTCATTGAAGGCAATTTGGTGACAGTGGGTACGGCGACCTTCCTTGAGGCTTGTGGTGTGGACAGGGTGGACCTTACCCCTCGTGTCCAAGAGCTACGCCAGCAAGGACAGACAGTTGTATATGTAGCGGTGGCCGGGCAGCTTGTCGGAGTGCTGGGGGTAGCTGATTCGGTGAAGCCCACCACCCCGAAGGCACTTGCCCAACTTAGAAGTGAAGGGCTTCGGATTGTAATGGTGACCGGAGATAGTCAGCTTACGGCGGCTGCGGTTGCAGCCCAGCTTGGAATCGAAGAGGTGGTCTCGGGTGCGATGCCAGCTGACAAGCGACGCATTGTTGCTGAAATGCAGGCAGCAGGGCATGTGGTCGCGATGGCAGGCGATGGTATCAACGATGCGCCTGCGCTGGCTGAGGCTGCAGTTGGGATTGCCATGGGCGCTGGGTCCGATATTGCCCTTGAGAGTGCTGGTGTCACTTTACTGCGCAGTGACCTGCAGGGCATTGCGCAGGTGCGGCGGCTGAGCCGAGCCACGATGCGGAACATTCGCCAGAACCTATTTTTCGCGTTCATCTACAACGCTGTGGGGGTGCCGGTAGCCGCGGGACTGTTGTATCCGTTCTTTGGAGTGTTAGTCAGTCCCATTTGGGCCAGCGTGGCAATGACTTTCAGCTCGTTGTCGGTCATTTCAAATTCCCTGCGCCTGCGGGGTGTCAAACTATGAACCCAGCCTATCGAATCAAAATTTATAGGTAGAAAGATACCGCCGGGAAACCAGGCGGTAGGTGGTTGTCATGTTGGGTCGTGTTGGCTGTTGTATCAGTGCTTTCCTCGCTGCTGCAAATTTCTATTGGCTTAAGGAGCCCAACGCCCGTCTCTGTGCCGATGCAGTTCGACGACTGTCGAGCGGGTAGTTTCATTTGGTACACGGACAAAGATACCGATACACGAAGAGACGAGGCCGACGCAGGCTGCGCCCAGTATGGCCGAGAAAAATGATGTAACGGTGAATCCAGGAACAAGAAAGGATGCTAGGCCAAAGGCTACACCGTTAACGATGAAGTAGAAGAGCCCGAGGGATAGCATTGTTAATGGCAGGGTAAGTAACACGAGCAGTGGTCGAACAATAGCGTTAATTAATCTAAGAACCAGGGCGGCAAAACCCAGTGAAAAAACCGAATCGATCAGAACTCCAGGGAGCATTAAAGCTGTTAGCCCCAATGCTGCACTAATCGTCAGCCAATGAATGAAGAAAAAGTGTGGTCTCATAATGGGAGCTCCGGCAGAGCTTTGGCTTCGGTCGGGAATACCACACCAGGTGCGAGTTTTCCCTCTGGGTCGAGAGCCTGTTTGGTGGTTCGCATTTGATCAATGCCTGCCTTGCCATGGAGTAACCGTAGTAGCGCTTGCTTTATTGGATTCCGCCCCACACCGTGTTCAGCCAGTGGAGAACCTCCGAGGCGGATTATCTCCCGCCCGCACTCCATAATAGCTTCCTTCCCTAGTCGCATTTCTTCTACTGAGCGGGGAATTACGTTGGGATGGAGGTTGGCGTCAGATAAATGGCCCCAGATGGCGTAGTCAAGCTTTCTGGCTTCGAACGCGGACCGGAAAATCGAGAGGCTGTCTGCAAACTTGGAGAACGGAACAATCATGTCGGCAGCGGTCTTACTGATCGTGTCATCAACCGTGCGTTTGGCGACCCCGATTCGACGGTTGACGGCCTCAGGTACAGCCTCTCGGAGGCTGAGCAGATCGCGGGCCCGTCTTAGATCCCCCGGAGCGACTAGTTCGGTGGTGCCAAGCACAGCCTCGCGATCAAGGAGACGGCACAGTCTGGCGATTGGTCCATCGTGAGGTTCGGCTGAAGTGGCTTGTGTTACCTGATTAAAGACTTGGTCAGCCTTAGTGCCAGAGGGTAATTCCACCTGAACGAGAAGCACGACACCGGTGTTGTCTGGAAACGAGATATGCCTCTGCCTGTCAGCACCGTCCTCTCGCAACAGCTCGAGAGATCGCCGGTCGAGGTGTTCGATAGCCACGACGTCTAGGCCGTTTGGGTCCCCGTCTTGCCGGCTGCGGATCGACGTAGCTCGTAGATCTGAGGCTATTCGGATAGCCTGTTGTTCATGTTCAATAGCAATTAGGAGAAAACAGATCTCGGGGCATCGAGGCAAAACCTTCAGCGTGACTGATGTGACTATTCCCAGGGTGCCTTCTGATCCAACAAACAAATCTATGAGGTCCATATTTGCAGCCGCGTAATAACCGGCTGAGTGTTTTGGCACAGCCGGCAACCGATAGGTGGGAACAGGAACGGTGAGCCGACCAGTTGAGCTTTCTATCTCAAAGCGTCCATCTATGGCACTGGCCTGTCCCCTCTCTAGGTCAAGGACTTCACCGGAGGCAAGCATGACCGTTAGTCCCTGGACCCAGTCGCGGGTTGTGCCGTACTTGAATGTTGTAGCGCCAGCAGCATTTGTTGAAACGATCCCACCCACGGTCGCGCCCTCGTAGGTCGGTACGGGCGGATAGTACTTGCCCGTTGCATTCAGTGTTTCCCGTAGGCTAGCGAGGGTGACCCCTGCTTGAATGGTTATTTGTTTGGCTGTTAGTTCGGTGACAGCCGTTAGTTCCGAGAGGCTTAGTACGAGCTCTCCCATCGGTGTGGCACCCCCTGTGAGTGACGATTGGGCCCCAATGGGCAATACGGTGGGATTTTCGCGAAGGACCGACGCCAATTGGGCTTCGCTGCGGGGGAATACCACAGCGGACGTATGACCTCCGGGGAAGTGTGCTGCATCTTCGAGGTAGCCGGAGACCTCGTCGCCGCTGGCGGTGATTGGGGTGAGTTCTTGAGTGTCAGACCGAGGTGGTCGTGTGCGGAGATGAGGCATTGATATCGGGGTTCCTAATTTGATAAGGCCACTTGCATTAGGTGTAATCTTCGATTGCGTCGCGGTCGTCTTGGGCGGGGTAATGTTTGGTTGATGTTGAATTTCCCCAGCGATTCACTAGCCGCCTTAGAGTTAATTGAAGCATGATAGAGTGAAGATTGGCTCATCAAATTGACAAGGAAAAGGTAGTTGATATCGTTTTTTCGGGTAGAGAAAGGAAGTCTCATGTACCAGCGGACCAGCGCAGTGTGCGGCATTTTGGCAGTTGCGATGGGAATCGGGGCTGCGGTTTTTGCCCAATCCGATCGAGACGTTGTAGGCCAGGTCGGCGATCGTGAGGTCACGATGGCTGAGTTGGATGAGGCGTGGCGCATGAACGATGCAGCTTCACGCATGCGTATGCTCCAAGATCTTTATGACACTCGTAAGCGGACCCTTGACATTGTCATCGGTGAGATTCTAGTTGAGCGGGAGGCATTGGCTCGCGGCACCTCACGGGACGAGCTTCTTGCGCAGGAGCTACCTTCGAGGACCTTACCGATTACCAGCGATGATATCGAGGGTTTGTACGAACAGAATCGTCAGGCATTTCCCGGTCGCACTCTAGAAGAAATGGGCCCGCAAATCAGAGCTTTTCTTGAACAGCAGCGGCCGATGCAGGCTTTGCATGCCTATATGCTCGAGTTGCGAGAAGGAGCAGACGATGTCGAGGTTGACTTGGAACCACCCCGCACCATCATCGAAACTGGTGAAGGGGACCCAGCCTTCGGGCCGGAGAACGCCCGAGTCGAAATCGTTGAGTTCTCTGATTTTCAGTGTCCCTTTTGCGAACGTTTGACTGGTACGCTTGACCAACTTAAGGTTCAGTATGGTAACGAGGTCCGCTTGGTGTTCAAGGATTATCCGTTGCCGAACCACGAACAGGCGTTTAAGGCGGCTGAAGCAGGCAACTGTGCCCACCAGCAGGGTAAGTTCTGGGAATTACATGATGTGATGTTTTCAAAGCAGAGTGAATTAAGGGTTGCTGATTTGAAGAGGCACGCTGCTGAACTTGGTCTAGACCAAGCTTCCTTTGACGCTTGCTTAGACAGCGGTCGTTTTGCGGAAGCGGTCAGTGCGGACCTGACGCTGGGCCAATCTGCTGGAGTGTCCTCTACTCCTACTGTGTTTATCAACGGGCGCGCTGTTATGGGTGCTGCTCCCTACGAGGTGTTTGCTGAAATCGTCGAAGAGGAGCTAGCCAGAGCCCAGTGAAACCCATGGGAAGGTCGGCTGAAGCGATATGGGTCAGACAGCGTGTAGAATCTGCTGGTTGCTCCTTGGATGTGCCGAGAACTTGGCCAACTGATTAGTTGGCTGCAGAGAGCCTGGCGCCTTCCTCGTCAAGAAATGACTGAAATTCTCCCTGGTTCATGACCGTGACGAATCCACGCATACGATAGTGACCTAAGCCACAGAGCTGGGAACAATTGATTTCGTAGTTGCCGCTCACGGTCGGTTCCCACCAAACGGGAATCTCTACGCCGGGAATAGCATCTTGTTTCACCCGCATTGAAGTAATAGCGAAACTATGGATGACATCCATGGTCGTCAAGTAAGCGATTACCGGGGTGTCGACGGGAAGATTGAGTTGGTTGATGGTGTGAATGTCGTCGGCACCGTTGGGGTCGTTCCGGTCTAGGCCGATGCCGTTGTTGGCAGTGATCAAGCTTGAGTCACGGCGACCAAATCGGCCATCTGGACCCGGATAAACAGTATGCCACTCGAATTGCTTGGCTATGACATGAATAACCGTTGCTCCGCTTTCGGGCGGGACTTCGTTCACTCGGACAGCCCAGGCCGGGAGGGCGAAAGCTACCAGGATGACCGCTTCAATGACGGCAACGGCAATCTCAAGATAGCTCGACGTGTGACCCGTGACACCTGCGCGGTCAGCTTTCGGGTTGGCTGAGGCTCGGAAGCGTATCAGCGTATAAATGAAGAATGTTCCCCAGCCGACAAATAAGACGAGCATCAGCCAATGCACGATAACGATAATTTGGTCGATTTCGGCGGCGTGGGCCGAGGCCTGCGCTGGCAGCCCAAGTAGCTCCTGCATCTACATACTCCCTGAGGTCTGGGACGAACTGGTAAGATCGATACGCTCTCCCAGTGCCATCCGTGATCGCTTAATCAAATAGAAAAAAAACCCCGCGAAAGCAGCCAGCACTCCAGCGGTTACTCCAAGAAGCAAGGCGATGCCCCAACTGGCACCGATTGCCATGGGCGAGTTCGGGTCACCGAAGCAAACTGGACACGCCCAAGTCGGTTGAGGCACTGTTAAGAGCAGGGCCGCGACCATGATCATCCGGGACATTTGTTGTCTCATCTTGAATTTCAATCTAACCCGAGTGCTCGGGTTTTCTGGATAAATTTGACGAGGTAGACTGAGAGCAAGCCAGCCACCAATAGTGCGCCCGCCACGGTCACCAAGTGCCAGGGAGTGCCGCGTAGTGTGCCATAAGTCACCCCACCCCACGCCGCCATCATCAGCGACAGCAGGACTGACGCAACGATGAACACGAGGTGAAAGGATCGCAACGACATCAGTGTGCTTCTTCGGCGTGTGACTCGGCCGCGTTAGCGTTGGGGAGCGTTTTTGGCGTGCCGACGTGGTCCGCCATTGTGAGTAGCGGAAGTAGCATCAAAACAAACCAGAAAGTCACCGTTAGTGCGAGGGTCCAGAGGATCGCCCTGCTACGCTCTTCAAGCAGGTGCATGAAGAAAGCGACGACAAGAGAACCTTTAGTTAGGGCGATAATCAGAGCAATGACAATTCCTAGTGCCACGCCCACGTCGAGGTAGGAAGCTAGCACTGTCACGACGGTTCCAACCGCCAGTGCGCCAGCTACCTTGAGGTAGACGTCGATGTGTTTTTTAACTTCTTCAGCGCTACCACTCATAACCCCTCCGGCTTCTTCTTAACTCCCATTAACTTGCAGTTTTACCGGTCAAAGCAGGTACAACACCGGGAACAAAAAGATCCAGACCAGGTCGACGAAGTGCCAGTAAAGCCCGGCAGCTTCTACGCGGCCAATAAACTGGTCTCGTTTAGTGTGAAACATGGAACTCCCTGGTCCCCACAAGTAACCATTGACCGCAATGCCTCCGATGATATGCAAGCCGTGCAGCGCGGTCATCGTCCAGTAGATTGCTAGAAATGTTCCATGCGATGGCAGGTGATCGTGGCTGATTTTCTCGTAATATTCGTAACTTTTAACGAGAAGGAAGAGGACCGCCAGCAAGACCGTCGAACCCATATAGGTCTTGAATTTAGCCAAATCGCCCAGCTTGAGAGAGGCATAAGCCAAGACCATGGTGACGCTCGACCCAATGAGTACGGCAGTGTTGAACGTGCCAATCGGGATATTTACGAAGTCTGCACCAAGAGGCCACTCTACTGCGCCGACTCTCAGCAGCACATATGAAGAAAAGAGACCGCCGAACAGCATGACTTCAGAGGCCAGGAACAGCCAGATGCCGAGTTTGACATTATTCAGGCCGGTATCTGGCCGTGCAGTTACCGTGTAGGGAATTTCCATTGCTGATTACACTCCGCGGTTTGGGTCGGCATCAGAGGCCTGGCCCTGCATAGTGAAGTCGTTCGAGGCCCCAGGCACGCTGTACTCGTAGGGTCCGCGGTGCGCCTCCGGTGGTGTGGTGAAGTTCCCATGAGGCGGTGGTGATGGCGCCTGCCACTCTAGAGTGGTCGACTGCCACGGGTTGTTATTGACTTGCCTGCCGTTTCGGATGCTCCAGAAGAAATTGAAGATGAAGAAGATCTGAAAAAATCCGAGTGCCCAAGCGCCGTAGGACATCACGGCATTCCACTGCATAACCTCTTGGCCGTGTGCGTACGTCATCCCACCGTCATAAAGGCGTCGGTTCACACCAGCAAGGCCGGTGATAAACATCGGCATGAACACAAAATTGATGGCGATGATCGAACCCCAGAAATGGATCTTGCCGAGTACCTCGTTCATAACCCGGCCAGTAGCCTTCGGGTACCAGTAGTAGATACCGGCAAATAGGGCGAAGATGGTTCCTGGGGCGACCACGTAGTGAAAGTGCCCGATCACATAATAGGTGTCGTGCAGATGCAGGTCAGGGGCCGGCATGGCGAGCGGGAGCCCAGTTAAGCCGCCGATCCCGAACATGGGGAGAAAGGCCAGCGCGAAGAGCATTGGCACGGTGTAGCGGATCGATCCGCCATAGAGTGAAATGAAAAGCGCCGATAGGATGACCACCGATGGGATAGAGATGATCAACGTCGTGACTTGGAAAAACGCGCTGATTGTTGTTCCCATGCCAGTCAGGAACATATGGTGTGCCCAGACGATAAACGACATGAAACCAAGAAAAATGATTGAGGTCACGAGTGCTCGGTAGCCCCATAGCGGCTTCCGAGTGTTATTGCAGATGACCTCGGCCACAATGCCCATGGCTGGCAAGATCAACACGTAGACCTCGGGATGGGCCAAGAACCAGAACAGATGTTGCCACAGGAGTGGGTTGCCCCCGCCGCTGATTTCCAGGGCCTGATCCGCGACGACCAAACCGCTCGGCATAAAGAAGCTGGTTCCGGCGACCCGATCCATGAGTTGGAGGGTTCCCGCTGCTTGCAGGGGCGGGAACGCCAACAGCAACAGAAAGGAGGTTACAAGTTGCGCCCAGACAAAGAAGGGCAACCGCATGAAACTGAGTCCAGGTGCTCGAAGCTGTAAAGTTGTGACAATAAAGTTGACCGAACCCAGGAGAGATGAAGCGATCAGGAAGAGCATCCCGACCAACCACCATGTTTGTCCCTCGGTTGCTATTACAGAGAGAGGGGCATAGGAGGTCCAACCAGAATTGGCTGCCCCACCAGGCACAAAAAAGCTGGCGAACATAACGACGCCGCCCAGAAAGAATGACCAGTAACTGGCCATATTGAGCCGAGGAAATGCCATGTCTGGGGCGCCGATTTGCAGTGGCAGGACATAGTTGCCGAACCCACCAACCGCCAGAGGCACAACGCCTAAGAACACCATGATAGTGCCATGCATTGCGCCGAGCTGGTTGTAGAACTCAGGGAGCATGATGCCGCCTGGGGCGTTGGCTTGGCCCAGGAGGTCGCCGATGATGGGAATAGGTGCCCCTGGGAACGCTAGCTGCCACCGCATCAGCATCATCAAAGAAAAGCCAAACAGCAGGAACAACATTGCTGTTATGGCGTATTGGATGCCGATGACCTTGTGGTCTTGCGAAAAAACGTAGGTCTGTAAAAAACTCAGTTCGTGCTCGTCGTGCCCGTGTTCTTCGTGCTCGACGTGCTCCGCGGTCGTCACGTTCTCCAACGTCGTGACTCCTTTCTAAACCAGTCCGGGCACTCTTCAGTTCCCGGAGACGGACCGGCCACGCTCGCCTGTGGCGGGGCCGGTGCGTGGTGGAGGGCGGCCACGCATCCGCATCGCGCGGGACTTGCCACATTTATGGCATTGTTCCCTACGCGATTCCCGTGTCTAACAAACGCCGGCGGTGCTTGAAACATTAGCCGAAGCTAGGGTTGCTGAATTACGTGCAGCATTTCACAAGCAGCCTATTGCCCGCGCAATTCTATCGGTCCGGCCGTGCCCATGCAACCCGGGTTGTTTTGGGAGGACTGGTTGGGACGCAGCAGGAGGTTGAGTTGGGGGAATCCGTGAGTGTCAGATATATACTGCTTTAAAAGGATACCCACTGTGACACTTGCTCGAGAGCACCGATCAGATCCCCAGCAATTCGTCGATACCAGCGGCGGAAAATCCCTGGCTTTTACCTTCGTGGCTGTGATTCTTGTGGAGGTTGCCGTGCTGGTCGGCTTGTGGTTGTTTTCTGCATATTTCTCGGGATGAAGTCACCATATTGCTCGGCTCTCCGTGTCCTGTTTGTGTGCCTGCTCTGTGCTACGGAGATAAGTTCTCAATGCATCCATTAGATTGGGCCATCATCGTCACCTATCTCGCTTGGGTGGTTTACGATGGGCTGAAACGGTCGAAGAATACCCATGCGGTTGAGGGGTATTTTCTGGCGGGGCGGTCACTTCCGTGGTGGGCGGTTGGCCTGTCTGTCATGGCGACCCAAATGAGTGCCATAACGTTAGTTGGAACAACGGGACAGGGCTACGCCGATGGCATGCGCTTTGTCCAGTTCTATTTCGGTCTTCCAGTTGCAATGATCATTTTGTCGGTCACCCTGGTGCCTTTCTTCTATCGCGCCCGTGTGTTCACAGCGTATGAGTATTTGGAGCGTCGATTTGATTCGAAGACCCGAGTGTTGGCTGGGCTTCTTTTTCTCGTTTCAAGGGGACTGGCTGTTGGGGTCATCATTTCGGCTCCAGCCGTGGTGCTTTCGATCGTGCTCGGGTGGAACTTGGTATTCACGGCTTTGGCGATTGGCGTGCCGACTACCGTTTACACGATGGTTGGTGGGGTCCAAGCTGTTACGTGGGCTGACGTCAAGCAGATGGTAGTAATAGTGGGTGGTGTCGGCACGGCGATGGTTCTATTGGTTATGGGATTGCCGGATGGGGTTGAGATCGGTGAGGCGCTACAGGTGGCAGGGGCCACAGGCAGGCTCGAGACGATCGACTTCAATTTTGACTTAAATCAAACATATACCTTCTGGTCAGGGCTGCTCGGTGGGTTATTTCTGATGCTCGGGTATTTCGGTTGTGACCAGAGCCAGGTACAACGTTACCTTACGGCGCAATCAGTCGATGCTGGCAGGCGTTCACTTCTGATGAGTGCTTTCTGGAAAATACCTCTGCAGGCCCTCATCTTGTTAACAGGAGTTCTTGTCTTCATTTTCTATCTATTCAATGAACCACCCATGCTGTTCAATGCGACTCATGAGACCCAGGTCCGCTCAGGAGTCCGCGCATCTGAATATGCCGAACTAGAGAAGGAGTTTCAGTCTGCTTTCCAGGCCCGTCGGGAAGCTGCCGAAGCTCTGATGGTTGCTCGACGGTCGGGTAGTGCGGGGACGATCGCTGAGACCCGAGCCAGTTTTATCGGTCGCCAAAAGCAGGTTTCGGATATCCGGGCTGCCGCGGTTGATTTGGTGCGAGGTGTCAGTGGTGACGCAGCCTATTCTGATGTCAACTATGTTTTTCCGACTTTCATCACAACCAGGCTTCCCATTGGCCTCGTGGGATTATTGATCGCCGCTATTCTCGCCGCGGCGATGTCAAGTATTGCTGCCGAACTCAATGCCTTGTCGGCGGCTACCGTCATTGATTTTTATCGCCGTCACGTTAGCCCTGGGAACAGCGACCGGCATTACCTTCTAGCGTCGAAGCTTGCCACGTCTTTTTGGGGTGTTTTTGCGACTGTGTTTGCGCTGTATGCTGCGAACTTTGGATCGCTCATTGAAGTTGTTAACCGAGTAGGTTCTTACTTTTACGGTTCTCTTCTTGGGGTATTTGTGTTGGCGATTGCGTTCCGTCGCTCGACGGCTAACGGAGCTTTCTGGGGATTGATAGCCGGTATGGGCGCTGTCTGGATCGTTGAGATAATCTCCGATATCTCTTACATCTGGTATAACGCGGTAGGTACCATTGCGGTTCTGGTGGTGGGGTTATCGGTAAGTTTTGTCGATCCGGCTCGCAATCGTCCAGCCTCCACTGCTTGAAATTTCCGTCCTGCTGGAGCGCGTTCAACTCTAAAAGTCAGTCTATCTAAACCACACCCTGCTCTTTTCCGCAGTCCCCACTACGTGATATGTTGATATACGACCAAAATGGTCGGGAATGAGAAAGTTGTTCAACTAGTGGCTGACCGCTGGTTCGCTTTGATAACCAAGTCCCATAGGTGTTGTCATGAGTACCGCTATCGAAACCGCCGAAGAGCTTGCCAAACAAGAATATAAGTATGGTTTTGTTACTGATATTGAGACCGATGCGATTCCAACCGGGTTGAGTGAGGACGTCATTAGACTTATTTCTTCGAAGAAAGAAGAGCCAGAGTGGTTACTTGACTGGCGCCTGCAGGCGTTTCGGGTTTGGTCCAAGATGACCGAGCCAGACTGGCACAATGTGCATTATCCTCCGGTAGACTATCAAGGTATCAGCTACTATGCGGCCCCTAAGAAGAAACCACAACTTCAGAGTCTCGATGAGGTCGACCCCGAGATTAAAGCGACGTTCGATAAGCTGGGTATCTCGCTTGATGAGCAAAAGCGCCTTTCTGGAGTGGCTGTCGATGCGGTGTTCGATAGTGTTTCGGTAGCAACAACCTTTAAGGACACGCTAGGCAAACTCGGGATCATTTTTTGTTCATTTTCTGAAGCGGTTCGTGACCATCCTGATCTTGTAAGGCGGTATCTGGGCACGGTCGTTCCGTATTCGGATAATTTCTTCGCAGCCCTTAATTCAGCCGTATTTAGCGATGGGTCTTTTGCCTATATTCCCAAGGGTGTGAAATGTCCGATGGAATTGTCGACCTATTTCCGCATCAATGCTGCGAATACCGGTCAATTTGAACGCACATTGTTAGTGGCCGATGAAGGCGCTGAGGTGAGCTATCTGGAAGGATGTACGGCACCACAGCGAGATGAGAATCAGCTGCATGCGGCGGTGGTCGAACTTGTGGCTCTCGACGATGCAACTATTAAGTATTCGACAGTACAGAACTGGTACCCCGGTGACAAGGACGGTAAAGGGGGCATTTATAACTTTGTCACCAAGCGTGGCAAGGCTTTCACAAACGCGAAAGTTACCTGGACACAAGTGGAGACTGGTTCAGCTATTACCTGGAAATATCCGAGCTGTATTCTGCAGGGAGATAACTCGGTCGGAGAGTTTTACTCGGTTGCAGTGACTAATAATCGACAGCAAGCCGATACTGGGACAAAGATGGTGCACTTGGGTCGGAACACCCGCAGCACGATTATTTCGAAAGGCATCTCTGCCGGACAGGGTCAGAACACCTATCGCGGCCTGGTGCGCATCGGCAAAGGGGCCCGCGGCGCAAGAAATTTCTCACAGTGCGACTCACTTCTAATTGGTGATCGGTGCGGTGCTCATACCTTTCCCTATCTTGAGGTTAAGAACACATCATCCCAAGTGGAGCATGAGGCATCAACTTCGAAGATTGGCGAAGATCAAATTTTCTACTGTCGGCAGCGCGGGCTCTCGACAGAAGATGCGGTCAACATGATTGTTAATGGTTTTTGTAAGGAGGTTTTCCGCGAGCTTCCTATGGAGTTTGCTGTTGAGGCTCAGAAACTCTTAGGTATTAGTCTTGAGGGTAGCGTGGGCTAGAGACAAGAGAAACAAACATGCTCAATATTCGTGATTTACAGGCCAGTGCTGGTTCGCGCCAAATTCTCAAGGGTATCAACTTGACTGTGAACCCGGGTGAAGTGCATGCCATCATGGGACCAAATGGTTCGGGCAAGAGCACGCTGGCAGGCGTGCTGGCTGGCCGAGATGGATTTGAAGTGACAGGCGGGACGGTTGACTTTAAAGGGCAAGATTTACTGGACTTGGAACCTGAGCAGCGCGCCCGCGAAGGTCTATTTCTAGCCTTTCAGTATCCTGTCGAAATCCCGGGTGTCAATAATGCCTATTTACTAAAAGCAGCGTTAAATGAAGTGCGGAAGTACCGGGGCGAACCGGAACTCGATGCGATGGATTTTATGGCAGTTGCTCGCGAGCGCATGAAGCTGCTTGAGATGGATGACGCTTTTCTGAATAGACCTGTTAATGATGGTTTCTCCGGTGGCGAAAAAAAAAGGAATGAAATTTTCCAGCTCGCGGTCCTTGAGCCATCACTAGCGGTTTTAGACGAAACCGATTCTGGGTTAGATATCGATGCGCTAAAGATTGTGGCTACGGGTGTCAACGCACTCAGAAATTCTGATCGGGCTATTGTGGTTGTCACGCATTACCAGCGGCTCTTGAATTATATTGTGCCTGACTTTGTGCATGTGCTGTCTGGTGGACGCATCGTTAAGTCCGGCGGAAAAGAATTGGCTCTCGAGCTCGAAGACAAGGGCTATAGCTGGTTGGAACCGACCCCGGTAGCGGCGGAAGCCTAGGTGGGTGATTCGATGACCCAGATCGCTGCCGAAGCCAGTTACGCTAATCAGTTTGCTGACCTCCAGAAGAAAGCTCCACTCCCGGGTTGCTTGGGGGCACTCCGAGACGATGCCTTCGGATGTTTTGATCGACTTGGATTTCCAACCAGGCGCCTCGAGTCCTGGAGATTTACCAATATTGCCCCAATCGCTGAGACGAACTTCGTGCAGCCTGCCGACCGGCAGGATTACACCCGGAACGCCTTTAATGCGATGGGCCTACCGAAGCTTGGCGGCGTGGAATTCGTATTTCTGAATGGAACCTATGCGCCATCGCTTTCAACTATCGATGGGTTACCCGATGGGCTGAGAGTTAGGAGCTTGGGCGCGGTTCTTGATAACGATCCTGACACAGTAATCCCTCACCTTGGCCGCATAGCGCGCTTTGAACACCAAGCTTTCACAGCACTCAACACGGCGTTCTTGCGTGACGGTGCGGTTGTGGAAGTGCCTGAGGGGATTGTAGTTGGTGAACCCATCCATTTGATATTCATTACTTCGAATACCGGGTTGCCGACCCTCTGCCAACCTCGTGTGCTGGTTATAGCTGGGGCCACCAGCCAAGTGCAGGTGGTCGAAAGCCATGTAGGGACCGATGTGGCTAGCTACTTGAATAACGCTGTGACCGAGGTGTCAGTCGGCGACCAAGCGACTGTGGACCACTATACGGTCGTACTTGAGGGGGAGTCGGCGTTTCGGGTCGGAAACCTCCAAGCCTCAGTCGGCCGTGCAAGTAACTTCTCGTCACATACCATAACGCTCAGCGGAGCAATCGTTCGCAACGAAGCAAGCGTGGTGCTTGAGGGTGAAGGCGGCGAGTGCACCTTGAATGGATTGTATCTGGCGTCAGGGCGTCAACTTGTTGATAACCAAACGACAATTGACCACGCCCGGCCGCATTGTGATAGCCACGAACTTTACAAGGGTGTGTTGGATGGGCAAAGTTCTGCGGTCTTCAACGGTAAGATCGTGGTTCGTCTCGATGCCCAGAAAACTGATGCCAAGCAGTCGAACAAGGCATTACTACTGTCCGAGGATGCCCAAGTTACGACTAAACCTCAGCTAGAGATCTTTGCCGATGATGTGAAGTGCACCCATGGGGCTACAGTGGGTCAGCTCGATCCAGATTCTCTTTTCTATCTTCGGTCACGTGCACTTTCTGAGCAGCAGGCGAGACAAGTGTTGATTCATGCGTTTGCCGCAGATCTACTGGGCCACATCAAGGTTGGTGCGATTAGGCAACAACTCGACTCGATACTGCTCGACCGACTGCCGATGCTGTCGGGAAGCTGACAAACCTGCAAGGCCCCCAGGGCATGAAGGACCATGAGTAAGGTGACCATTGACCGAATCGACTTCGATGTCCGAAGTATTCGCAAGCAGTTTCCCTTGCTGGCTCAGTCAGTTCGGGGTAAACCGCTGGTTTATCTTGATAACGCGGCGACTACCCAAAAGCCCCAGGCGGTACTAGATACGCTGTCTCACTATTACGCTGCAGGGAACGCAAATATCCACCGGGGTGTCTATGCCCTAAGTCAGGATGCCACCCAGGCTTACGAAGGTGCTCGTAGCAAGGTCGCAAAATTTCTTAATGCTGCCTCACCGACCGAAATCATTTTCACGCGGAATGCGACCGAGGGTATCAATTTGGTTGCGCAGACTTTTGGCCGCAGTATGGTCGCAGCTGGAGATGAGGTAGTGATCTCGGAGATGGAGCACCATTCAAATATTGTGCCTTGGCAATTACTCTGCGAGGAGAAGGGAGCCAAACTCCGTGTAGCGCCCATTAACGACGATGGCGAGTTGATACTCGATGAGTTGGCTGCTCTTCTTGGTCCGAGAACGAGGCTCGTTTCAATTGTCCATATGTCAAACTCTCTTGGGACCATCAATCCAGTCCGACGAATTGTCGATTTGGCCCACGAGCAAGGTATCCCCGTCCTGATCGACGGATCACAAGCGGCCTATCATATGGCGGTTGATGTACGTGCGCTTGACTGTGACTTTTATGTAGTGACGGGGCACAAACTGTATGGTCCAACTGGTATCGGTGCGCTGTATGGCCGTAGCCGGTTACTTAATGACATGCCTCCTTACCAAGGGGGTGGTGACATGATAAGTTCGGTGACTTTCGAGCAGACGACTTATAATGAGCTGCCGCACAAGTTTGAGGCTGGAACACCGCATATTGCTGGTGCCATAGGCCTCGGTGCGGCGGTTGATTTTCTAACTGAAGTGGGTTTCGACGCAATCGCTTCCCATGAGCGTCGTTTACTAGACTACGCTACCGGAATGCTGTCAGAACTGCCCGGTTTGCGCTTCATTGGGACTGCCCGTGAAAAAGCTAGTATCTTGTCGTTTGTTCTCGAGGGTGTGCACCCACATGATGTTGGCACGGTCGTCGACACAGAGGGCGTGGCTATTCGAACCGGTCACCACTGCACCCAACCGGTGATGGACCGCTTCGGAGTGCCGGCTACCGCTAGGGCCTCACTTGCAATGTACAACACGACCGATGAGATTGACCATTTAGTGTCAGCACTGTCGAAGGTTCGTGAGGTATTTGGTTGATGTCTGAGCTGCGGGACCTCTATCAGGAGGTCATTCTTGACCACAACCGAAGCCCTCGGAATTTTGGGCATCTTGACGACGCTAATAGGCGAGCAGATGGGCATAACCCCCTTTGTGGAGATCGGCTTGATGTAACGGTCAAGGTCGTCGAAGGGGTAGTAACTGATTTGCGGTTTAAAGGGTCTGGCTGTGCGATTTCGAAGGCATCGGCCTCGCTCATGACTGAGGCGGTCAAGGGGAAGACCATCGACGAGTTTAATGAACTGTTTGATTACTTCCACCGGCTAGTGACAGGCGAAACTCTATCAGTTGATGAGAGAGCACTGGGCAAGCTGGCTGTTTTTTCGGGTGTGCGAGATTACCCGGCACGGGTCAAGTGCGCCATCCTTGCGTGGCATACTCTTAAGTCGGCTGTGAATGACAGTCAAGAAGTTGTTTCTACGGAGTGATATGTGGGTATCTTTAATCTTGAGGCGCAATCAGAGCCGAATCAGCAAACCTCAGACCCGACTGAGAAGCCTAGCTCGGAGGCTACGACGTCGACCGATCCAATTCAACCCAAACTAGAGCATCCCCAGCCTATCGCTTCGAACGAATCGCCGGTCGGTCCTCCAACGGAAACCCATGATCCAATTGAGTCAGATCCGCTCAAGACACTTGAGCTGAAACCAAAACTGATCGAGGCGCTATCGACGGTCTTCGACCCGGAAATTCCAGTCAATATCTACGAATTAGGTCTGATTTACGATGTTGATGTAAACGCCGAGGGTCTGGTGGGGATTCGTATGACACTGACCTCCCCGGGGTGTCCGGCAGCACAGACCCTTCCCGTCGAGGTCAAGGCTAAGGCTAAGGCGGTGAACGGTGTCAGCGATGCTTGGGTCGATGTTGTATGGGAACCTCAGTGGGACATGAACAAGATGTCAGAGGCAGCTAAACTGCAACTTGGGCTGTTGTAGGTGGTCTCGGTCGCTGCACCAGAATGCTTCCAAGGCCAAGGGATGATGCCTAAGATTATGATGGGCTAAGGTTGTATTCGGACTTTATTTTTTGACTGTTCTGAGTTGTTCGTTCCCTGTCTTCCTTCACATGTGAGCAATGCCTAGGTCAGAGCGTGTCCGTGTATTTGCACCGGCAACACTATCTAACCTCGGTCCTGGTTTTGACGTACTGGGCTTGGCGCTTGAGCGGCCAGGGGACTATGTGACGGCAGAGTGGTCTGATAGCCCGGGTGTCGAAATTGCCGAAGTTCGCGGCGATGCAGACCAACTTCCGCTGGACCCAGCCAGCAACGTTGTTGGCATTGCTGCTACCGCCGCCCTTCAGGCTTATGACTCCAGAGCGAGTGAGCCTCGCCCCCCGGGTGTTCGATTGTGGCTCGACAAGAGGATGCCGCTGGCGAGTGGGCTTGGTAGTTCGGCGGCGAGCAGTGTCGGCGGAGCACTTGCGGTGGTGGAGCTCCTTGGCGCCGCGTTTGATCACGAAGAATTGATCGCTTGCGCCCTTGAAGGGGAGCGTGCCGTTTCGGGGTCTGTTCATGCCGATAATGTGGCACCATGCGTCGTAGGCGGCATCCTGCTTATTCGCAGTTACAACCCACTGGAATTGCTGTCGTTGCCGGTGCCGGACCGTCTCTGGATTGCCGTGGTTCACCCCCACACGGCTGTGGCTACAGCCGAGGCGCGTCGGCTTGTGGCAGAGCGTCGATTCGAGATTTCACAAGCGGTGGCGAATCTTGGTCAGCTTGGGGCTATGGTTACGGCGTTACACCGTTCGGACCTCGCGTTATTGGGTCGTTCGATTAGTGATGCACTCGTTGAACCGATTAGGGCTCCCCTTGTGCCTGGATTTGTAAATGTGAAGCAAGCGGCACTCAAGGCAGGGGCGCTGGGGTGTTCATTGTCTGGGTCGGGTCCATCGGTGTTTGCCTTTGCGGAGTCACATTCTCAGGCTGAAGATTTAGCCGGGCATATTGCGGTTAGGTTCCAAGAGGTGGCTGGGCTTGAAAGTGACAGCTACACGGGTAAAGTCAACATGCGTGGTGCTTGCCGTGTCAGCGAGGAATAATTGGTGTGGCAGATAGCGATGTAGGTAGGGCCGCCTCAAGGCGAATGTTCGAACATTCAATGGCGGAGACTGACACGATGCCAATGGCTTACCGGGGTGAAGTCAGGGCTTTTGGCTAGCCGGCGGTAGAGAATATTGTTTGCTGCTTTATGGCCAATTGGAGAATCCGTGGGACATAAGCGACGCATGAGAAGTGGGCGGAGGCAGGAACAACTGCAAGACAGCAGACTTGTGTCAGCTTGGTCACCGGCCTGGGTTGCGGTCGGGGCGACCGCTGTGCTGGCGACTGCAGCTATTCTTCTCTTCATGCGTTCGGTTCACCCAAGCCAGGCTTCCCCTGCAGCGAATCCGTCGACGGAGGTGCCCCAGTCGGCAACGCAACCCATAATGGATGTTCAACTTCGCAAGGTAGAGGTGCTACGGGAGTTTCCCCATGAGCGCGATGCATATACTCAGGGACTAGTTTGGTGGAATGGAAACTTATTTGAAAGTACGGGACGAGAGGCGGAATCCACATTGCGGCGACTGGACCCAGAAACGGGCCGAGTTGAGCAGAGAATTGATATTCCCGCACAGTATTTTGGTGAGGGGCTGGCTCTCGTCGATCAGCGGCTCATTATGTTGACATGGCGGGCGCAGCGCGCGTTTGCTTTTGAAAGGGACTCATTTCAGCTACTCGATACGTATCGTTACCAGGGGGAAGGGTGGGGCCTCTGTTACGACAACGAACGTTTAGTTATGAGCGACGGTAGTGACCGGCTTGCCTTCCGTGACCCTATTACCTTCGAATTAATTGGTGAGCAGCGAGTACGCCTACGCGGGCAACCGCTATATGAGTTGAATGAACTTGAGTGTGTTGACGGAGCGATCTATGCCAACGTTTGGACCGAAGACTTCATCGTCCGTATTGATCCAGCTACAGGGCTTGTTACCGACTACATTAACGCGGCTGGGCTTTTACGGGGCGGAGATCTTATTGGTTCTGAGGTGTTGAATGGTATTGCCTATAACCCAAACGCTCAGACCTTTTATATCACCGGGAAGTGGTGGCCAAAAATGTTTGAGGTTCGCTTCGTGCAGTAACGGATTCGTATGTATGTGCGTGCCTTCAGTGTTTCCTCTCTACCCATGCCATGCCTTGAAGCCAGCTTCGTGTTAGTGGGTAGCTCTTGCTCCCTGTAGATGGATGGCTATTCAACTGGGTTTTGTTATGGTAGGCACAGGCGAGTGCCTAGCAACTTCGGCGAAGGGACAACCGTCTGGCTTGTGCTATGCTGCCACACACAGTCGGAGGTCACTCAACCGTGTCAATGTTGGCCCCGACCGTCACCGGTTGTTGGTTATACCGACAACCGGCGGTCTTTAGCAGAAGCAACAAGCTACACTGCGGGCCAGATATAGGCATCTTGTTGTCCTGAGGTTTCGGGTGTGGCCAGGAAACACGGGCAGGTTGGGGCCCCCGCGAGATTTGAACTCAGCGGGTCGCCTAAGTTACCCATCACGGGAGTGGGCCAGTATGACGGTCACGTGGGGGTCTGATGGCGAATAGGTTGCTGCAATGCGGTGGCAGCTACGGACTAGGTTCGTTCTGGGCTGTTGTCGCATGGCATAACTAGTCCTGATCGGCACAACCCCTGGAGCAGACATTTGCGTCCACGTCTTTTTGTGCGGGGGGTAGGCCTTGCGGCGACATTTACGGTTCTCGGTCTTACAGGGCTGTGGGCTGCTGGTGAGCTCAAACCCATTCGACGTGAGATAGGCACCACAAACGCGGCCCAGGTGCAGCCTATCTTTCGCCGGGAGGATGTGAGGCCAACCCTTAAGAACCCCAGTGCGAATGCCCGAGAGTTCTTTTTTACCCGGGCGGTCTACAACAGCGGCTACCGCTGGAGTTCCTGGGCCACTGATTACCCTAAGGCCGACCGGCAGTTTCTTGTAATCCTCGACCGGTTGGTTGACCTCGACTCCTACGAGCGAGAGAACGCTGTGCGGCTGGACGATCCAAAAGTCCGGCGGTTTCCGTTTCTCTATGCTCTTGAAGTCGGCGACATGTATATGACCGAGGCGGAGGTTAAAGGGCTTCGCGACTACCTGTTGGCCGGTGGTTTTCTCATGATCGACGATTTTTGGGGAACCTGGGAATGGGCTAATTTTGAGTCTGAGATCCGTCGAGTACTGCCAGAATATCCAATAGTTGATATACCCCTTGACCATCCGATCTTCAACACGGTTTATAACATCGAAGAAATCGTACAAGTTCCATCTATTGGTAATGCCCAAGGTGGTCGGACTTGGGAGCGTGATGGCTATGAGCCCCAGGTTAAAGGCATCTTCGACGATAGTGGGCAGCTGATGGTAATCATCAATTGGAACACGGATATTGGGGATGCTTGGGAGTGGGCTGAAAGCCCGTATTATCCCTTGCACTACTCGACATATGCGATTGAGATTACTGTCAATATAATCGTTTACGCGATGAGTCACTGACGCGGATTTGAATTTGGATGATGGCGAAGAACCGGAGGAACTTTAAGAGGGCACAGCGAGTTCAGAGTGGCCTGATTTGCGAATGCTACTGTCACTAAAACTGGAACCTGACTGCAGGCCCATCCTTTTGGATGGAGGACGCATGCATTTGGTTCGCTTGAACGCGATCTTTGGCAATGTTCGAATTTTTCTTTAAGTACCGACCAATCTTGTTCGAGGAAGGCGTGTTTGCCTTTAGGCCTACTGTCGCCACCTATGTGGCAACCATCTTGGTCTTGGTTGCCGGGGTGATCACGTTTCGTACTTATCAGTTGGTTCGGGCCAACAGTCGCCCGGTCGATCGAGCGGTTCTCACTGGTATCAGATTTTTGGTGCTCGCTCTTCTAGTATTTTGCTTGTTTAGGCCGGTGTTGGTGGTGTCTCGTGTCATGCCCCAGCAGAATTTTTTAGGGGTGTTGATTGATGACACTCGCAGTATGCAAATCGCTGATCGAGACGGCGAAACCCGTGCCGCGTTTGTGACACGGCAGTTTGGTGGTGCCAATAGTCAGATTTTAGAGTCCCTTGCAGATAGATTTGCCGTTAGGTTGTTCAGCTTTTCCTCGGACACCAATCGAATCGAGTCGGTTGACGCCCTAACCTACGACGGTACCCAGACCCATCTTGGGCAAGCCCTGACGCGGGCTCACGAGGAGCTGGCCGGTGTGCCCCTGTCGGGATTGGTAGTGGTAAGTGATGGTGCTGACAATGCCGATGGGCTACCACCAGACAGCTTGATGCCCTTGCAGGCAGCTGGTGTTCCTGTGTTTACAGTGGGGCTGGGTCGAGAGGCCTACACCAGGGACATTCAACTAACCCGAGTCGACACTCCTCGGTCGGTGCTACGTGGCGCGGCTTTGGTGGTAGATGTGATAGTTGCCCAAACAGGGTATGAGGGCCAGCGGGTCAGTCTACAGGTTGAAGACGAAGGACGAATCGTGGCCGATGAACCGCTCATCCTTCCGGAAGACGGTGAACCAACAACAGTGAGGGTCCGGTTCAGTGCCACCGATGCAGGTCCAAGGCTTTTCAGCTTTCGAATCTCGCCGCAGCCTGGTGAGATGGTGACCCAAAATAATGTGCGCAACGCCCTGATCGTGGTCGAGGACACACGTGAGAAGGTTCTCTACTTTGAGGGAGAGCCGCGATGGGAGGTGAAGTTTCTTCGCCGAGCAATTGACGAAGATGACAACTTGGAGCTCGCCGTTCTGCAGCGCACAGCAGAAAATAAATTCATGAGGATGGGGGTCGAGGATGCTGAGGACTTGGCTGGTGGATTTCCCCGGACTCGAGAGGAGCTCTTTAAGTATCGAGCACTCATTCTTGGAGGCATCGAGGCAAACCACTTTACACCAGATCAACTTCGAATGATTTCGGACTTTGTGAGCGAACGCGGAGGCGGACTGTTGATGCTTGGCAGCCGGCGTTCCTTCGCTGAAGGAGGCTATGCTGGTACACCGGTAGCCGACGTGTTGCCGGTGATGCTTGACGAAGTAACAGCGGATGGAGAGGCGGCCTTTTTTATTGAGACTGATGTTCGACCCACGAGACCTGGAGCTTCCCACCCAGCCACCCAAATTGCCGAGAATGAAGAGGCTTCGGTTACTCGCTGGCCCGAACTGCCGCCGATCACGCTGGTGAATGAAATCCGTGATGTAAAGCCAGGCGCGACAACACTGCTAACTAGTGGAGATCAATCCCTAGTTGTGCTGGCATTCCAACGCTATGGTGCCGGTAAGGCCCTAGCGTTTCCGGTTCAGGACACGTGGATGTGGCAGATGCATGCTGATATCGATGTTGAGGACCAGACGCATGAGACGCTTTGGAGGCGGCTATTGCGGTGGATGGTCGACGGCGTACCGGACCAGGTTGTTGTGGCGACACCACAGGACCGAGTCGAACTTGATGAATCTTTCGAGCTCACCGCCGAGGTTGATGACGCAAATTACGAAGAGATTAACACCAGCCAAGTGTCAGCGTGGATAACCGATCCTGACGACGAACTGCTTGAGATTCCGATGGATTGGACTGCGGACCGAGATGGTGAGTACAGCGCCCGTTTCACCCCTCGAAAGGGGGGACTATATGAGGTAAGGGTTGAAGCCTCCAACGATGGCGAGTTGCTTGGGAGCGACACCACCTACCTCCGCGTGGCCCCTAGCGAATCTGAGTTCTATGACTCGACACGGCGAACGCCGCTGCTTGAGCGGGTTGCCGAGGAAACGGGCGGGCGTTTTTATACTGCAGATACGGTGGATTCATTGGCTGACGATATTCAGACGGTCGGTGGCGGCGTGACAGTGGTCGAAGAGTTGGATTTATGGGATTTGCCTGGGTTACTCGTGTTGTTCGTTTTGTTGGTGCTTGGTGAGTGGGGGTATCGTCGTGTTCGGGGGCTGGCATGACTTCCGGGTCGGCTTCTCTATATCGGAGAGAAAATTCGGTTCTCGAAGATTATAACCTTAGTGATTATCTCGGGAAGCTCGTGGCCATTGTTATCCTCACGACACTATTGGCCATGCCGGTGGCAGCTCAGCAGACTCATGTCGTTGTTGTTAGCGGCCTCAGCGGTGACCCGGAATATGCCGATCAATTTCACGATTGGGCGACAACGTTAATCGACGTGGTGGTCGATCGCTACGAACTGCCTCCCGAAAACGTAACTTACTTGGCCGAAAAGGCTGACCGCGACCCGGCAAGGATTGACGGACGGTCGACCCGGGAAAACGTGGAAGAGACGCTAGCTGCGGTCGCTGAAAGAGTGGCTCCGAACGACCATGTCTTTGTGGTGCTCATTGGGCACGGCAGCTATCAGAATGGTGAATCGCGTTTTAATCTGCCAGGGCGGGACCTGACGGCAGAGGACTATGCAGGGTTGCTAATCCCGTTTAACTCCCAGCGAGTCTCGTTTGTAAACACGGCCACGGCGAGTGGCGGTTTCATAGAGGCGCTCTCCGGAGAAAGGCGCACGGTGGTGACGGCTACTCGGAGCGGTGGGCAGTGGAACGAGACGGTTTTCGGGGGTTACTTTGTGGCTGCTTATGCGAGTGGAGAAGCGGAATCGGACCAGAATAGGGATGGTCGTGTTTCGGTTCTCGAAGCATTCCAATACGCGGTCGCGCAGGTGACTCGAGTTTATGAGTCGGATGGACGCTTGCAGACCGAGCATGCTTTGCTGGACGACAACGGCGATCGGGAGGGAAGCCGCGAACCTGATCCCTTGGAGAACGATGGCGCGTTAGCGCGCACCCTGTTTATCAACGCAGGCGAAGGTACTGGGATCGCTGGATGGCCGGAGGACCCGGCCTTGCGGGTGCTCTACCAGGAACGGCTGGAACTCCAGGAACAGATCGAAGCACTTCAGGCGACTCGGGGCGGAACTGATGAGGTGCGGTACCAAGCTGAAATAGAAAAATTGTTAGTGGAAATTGCCCTTAAGGGGCGGGAGATTCGCGAAGCGGAAGCCGCAGCTGAGCCGGCACGCTGAGTTGAGTCGACCATTAAAGAACTCGTGATGACGACAGCAGCGAAAAGACGTCGGGTAGTGGTGGTTCTGCTTGTGCTGTTGGCGGCTGGTGCCGGCTTGGCCGGTCGCGGCTCTGAGGCTGACACTGACCGGGTTTCGGGTCCTAAGCATTTCGATGGGAGGTTTGTCTTTGCTCGGATCCGTTATGCCGATGGTTACGCTGGTGGCGGGTTTGCTTATCGGCAGGATCTGCCTTGGGCTCACGACTACCCTCGCGCCGAGCGCAACCTCATGCGAATTTTGGAGTCGATTACCTTTGTTGACCCGTACTTGGGGGAGGATGGTGGCACCATCCTGAAGCTCGATAATCCGGATTTGTTTAGGTATCCATTTGCCTACATGTCTGAGCCAGGCTATTGGAACCTTTCAGAGGCTGAGGCAGCTGGACTGCGGAGCTACCTCCTTAAGGGAGGTTTCCTGATTTTTGATGATTTTCACAGTGATATCCACTGGTACAACCTTGAAACACAGATGCGGCGAGTGCTTCCTGAGCTACGGTGGCTGGAACTCGAGGCCTCACACCCTGTATATCACTCATTTTTCGACATCGATTCACTGGACTACCAAGAAGCATATCCCGGCTATACTCCTATGTTTTTTGGGTTATTTGAAGAGAACGATCCAGACGGAAGGTTGCTGGCTGTTGCGAACCACAACAACGACATTGGAGAGTACTGGGAGTATTCAATGACCGGATGGCTGCCGATCGACCTGTCGAATGAAGCATTCAAGCTTGGTGTGAACTACATCATGTACGCGTTGACCCATTGATGCGGCCTAACTTGCCTTAAGGTCCGTTTCAAGGTGGACCGGTTGCACGAGGTGTGGCTTGGAAACAAACGCCGGTTCAGTACAAACCCGCCGGCCGGTAAGGAGAAACCTGACCGTGAACGAATTCGCAGATCAACCGACCGACCTGGAGAGCCCGGACGACATTGCGTTGGCCGATCGAATGAAAGCGGGACGCGAGCAGATTCTCGTCGAACTGCGTAAGAAAATCATCGGTCAGGAACAGGTCATCAACGAAACGCTACTGACCTTGCTAGTCGGCGGAAATAGCCTAATCATTGGGGTGCCTGGTCTGGCGAAAACGTTGTTGATTCAGACGATGGCTCAGGTTTTGGATTTGAAGTTTGCGCGAATCCAATTCACGCCAGACTTGATGCCGTCAGACATAACAGGAACCGATATCATCCAGGAGGACGCTGCTACAGGGGGTCGTAAAATGGTGTTCGCTCCCGGTCCGGTGTTTACTAATGTGCTTTTGGCTGACGAAATTAATCGGACACCGCCGAAGACCCAGTCAGCGTTGCTTGAGGCTATGCAAGAACATCGAGTGACGGTCCAGGGACGTACCTATACCTTGGAGGAGCCATTCTTTGTTTTTGCGACTCAGAACCCTATTGAACTTGAGGGTACCTATCCACTACCCGAGGCCCAACTCGATCGTTTCATGTTCCACATCGTGATCGAACATCCGCCGGAGGATGAGGAGCTGGAAGTGGTTCGTACCACCACTGGTCTGGCGGATCCAGAGTATAAGCATGCCGTGACAGGGAGTGACCTTGTCGAATTTCAAAGGCTTGTTCGCAAAGTGCCAGTTTCAGAGCCGGTTATGCGCTATGCCTTGGGGTTGGCGCGTGCTAGTCGGCTTAAAGGGGATGATGCACCCGAGTTTGCGAAATGGGTTGCCTACGGTGCCAGTGTTCGTGCTGCGCAATATTTGATTCTGGGTGGGAAAGCCCGTGCTTTAACCGAGGGGCGGTACCATGTCAATTTTGATGACATTCGTGCCTTGGCGCATCCGGTCTTGCGACATCGGGTGTTACTCAACTTCCATGCCGAATCGGAGGGAATCACATCGGACCAGATCATCGATCAGTTGCTTGAAGTGGTTCCGGTTCCTGTGTCGCAGATGTAGCTGGGCTGAATCTCATGGCAACTGTTCCGTCGACGTCTCCAGGAGCCCGATTCATTGACCCAAAGCTGCTGGCTCGGGTTGGCAGCCTAGAATTAGCTGCTCGGTTTGTCGTGGAAGGGTTCATTAACGGACTTCACAAGGCGCCGTATCTTGGAGTTTCCATCGATTTTGCTGAGCATCGTGGTTATATGCCCGGCGATGATATCCGGCGTATCGATTGGCGATTGTTTGCTCGGACAGACCGGTTTTACGTTAAACAATTTGAGGCAGATACCAACACGAATTTTTCGGTGCTCTTCGATGTGTCCAAGTCGATGAACTTTGGCAGCCGTGGTCTGACGAAGCTCGACTACGGTCGCTTTCTAGCGGCTTGCCTCAGTTATCTCAGCACTAAGCAGCGCGACCGGGTAGGTATTGTGACTTTCGATGAGGACATCGTGGAGCGAGTACCGCCGTCAGCCAAACATTTTGATGTTGCTTTGCACACTCTTGACAAAATGAGTCCGCAGCGGCCGGGCCGGCTCGGGCCACCACTCTTTAAGGCGACTGAATTTTTCAAGCGCCGGAGTATTTTGGCCATTATTTCTGATTTTTATGAAGAACCTGTCAAAGTCCTGGACGCGGTCAAACCGCTGCGTTTCGCCGGGAACGACGTCATCCTGTTTCATGTTCTCGATCCAGCAGAAGTGGACTTCCCTTACGATGAATCTACTAGTTTTCAAGATCTTGAGACAGGCCGAAAACTTCCCGTTGTACCTGACAAGTTGCGAGACCAGTACCGTGAGCTGATTCGGGGTCACATCGAAGAGCTCAGTCAACTCTGTAAGCAAAACAGAATCGATTATGCGTTCATGAATACTAAGGTTCCGCTTGATCACGCTTTATTTAAGTATTTGGCTATGCGGCACAAGCTCACAAAGGCACGCTGATGGCTTTTCTGACACCGTTGTTTCTTGCTGGGCTCGCTGCCCTGGGCGTCCCCCTGCTGATTCATATGATTCAGCGGCAGCGAACTGAGGTTGTCGAGTTTCCCTCGCTCATGTTTGTTCGTAGAATCCCATTTCATTCCTTGCGCCGTCAGCGAATTCGCCATTGGTTTTTGCTTTTGTTGCGGTGTGCGGCGCTTGCCCTGCTCGTTGCTGCCTTTGCTCGTCCCTTTGTTCGTTCCGCCGCATTAGCTGCCGTCGGTGGGGGGGCTCGAGAGGTCGTTATCCTCCTCGATCGCTCCTACAGCATGGGTTATGGCGACCGCTGGGACCGGGCGCGCGAAGCTGCGAGGTCTGTGGTGCAAAATTTGGTAGCGGGAGATCGAGCCACGCTTGTCTTGTTTGACAGTGGTGTTCAAGCTGGTGCGCCGTCGACCACTGACCAAGCTAGTTTGTTAGCTGCTATTGATGGTGCTGAAATTAGCGCGGGGACAACGCGTTTCGGGCCGGCTCTCCAATTTGCCCAGGGAATTCTTGAGGATTCGGATCAGCCGTTACTCGAAGCTGTTCTTGTCAGTGATTTTCAGCAGATTGGAGTGGACAGCGCGGCCAACATACGGATGCCGGCCGGCACCGTGGTCACCCCGGTGTCGGTTGGTCAGATTCCAGAAGACGAAACTGAGAACGTCATTCTAATGGATGCCTCGGTCCAACGCGATATGTTCGCCAACCAGGAACGGGCCGTTGTTACGGCCAGGTTGGCTAACCGAGGAGATGCTTCGGTGGACAACCTGCTGGTGTCCCTTGAATTGAATGGCTACGAACTTGAGTCACAGCCGGTTACGATTGAAGCAAACAGCTCAGCCACCGCTACGTTTGCACCGTTTGCTCTTGAAGATAGGGCGATCCCTGTTTCGGTCCGCACGGCGGCCGACGCATTGGTCCATGACAATGTTTTTCACTTTACCGTGTCTCCGGCTGATGTCGTTTCAGTTTTGGTTATTGTGGGTCTTGGTGAATCTGATGCAAGTCTTTACTTGGAACAAGCCCTTGGCATAGGTTCAAGCCCGTTGTTTAGGACTGCCGTGCGGTCGGTTGAAGATGTAACTGTTGAAGATGTTAGGGCGGCGTCGGTGGTGATTCTGAATGATGTCGGATTGCCAAGTGACCCGGTAGGTGAAGAGATCTCGCAGTTTGTAAGTGAGGGTGGCGGGCTCTGGGCGGTCTTGGGTGAACGGGTGCGTTGGCCAGGGGACCGACTTGATTTGTTGCCGGGTTCGTTGGAGGGTCCGGTTGAGCGGGAAGGCCGCGGAGGTGTTCTGAGTTTCATTGATTACAGTCATCCCGTATTTTCTGTGTTCAGCACCCCGCGTAGCGGTGACTTGACGACGCCCAGATTTTTCCGTTACAGGCCGATTGATGTGACTCCGAGTGCTTCAGTAATAGCAAGGTTCGACAATGGCGATGCTGCGATGGTCGAGCATAACGTTGGTGCTGGACGGGTACTGGCTTGGACGTCGACAATCGATAGTTTCTGGAACGATTTTGCGCTTAAGTCCATTTACTTGCCGTTTGTTCACAAAGTTGTCGAATATTTGGCCCAGTACCAACCGGCGCTTCCTTTTTTAACTGCTGGACAGGTACTCGACTTGGCACAATATCCAGAGGCTGCGGAGTTCAACTTGAGTGGTGGGAATATCGTCGTGCGTGACCCCGATGAAGACCGTGTGCCCGTGGGGGGCTTGGACGATGATACTAGGGTAGGGTTTGTCCAGCTAACCGAACAAGGGTTTTATGAAATTCGTGATACTGCAGGGGGCGACGGTATGTCCATGCGAGTTGCCGTTAATGTTGATAGAGACGAATCAAATCTTGCCCAGGCGGATCCACAGGAGTTGGTTGGGATCGTGACGGGGCGGGCGTCTGGGGAAGGTTCGGCTGTTGCCGCTCGCGAATTCAAACCAGAGGATTTGGAGCAGCGTCAGCGGCTTTGGTGGTATTTTTTGATCGGAGCCTTCGGGTGTCTCTTCGCAGAGACCGTTGTCTCGAATCGGTTGTCCCGAACAGAACTTAACCCGGATGAATGAAGGTGACGTCTAGTTTTTCGAGTTCTAAGTGGGACTAGTTCGAGAATGATTACGGCTGGGATTAGTGTTCGATACGGTAAGATGGTGCTGTTTCCAGTAAAGTGAGGCCAACGATGGAAAGCAACTCTTGGTCATCAGGCGGTCGCAACGACTTGGTCGCTGTCATAAGGCGCGTGCGAAACCGGTGGCGGTTACGCATCGCGATGAGAGGGCTGGCGGTAGTCTTGGCGGTGGGGCTGGCGGCTTTCCTTATTTCTTCCTATGGGCTTGAGTTCTTCAGGTTCTCAGCCAGCGCGGTCATTGCGTTCCGGGGACTGACCTATTTGTCCCTTGCTGGGCTGACATTCTGGTTCTTGTTACGTCCGTTGGTCCGGTCGGTCACTGACGAGCAGGTGGCACTATATCTCGAAGAACATGACCCGTCGCTCGAAGCGGCGGTCTTGAGTGCGTTGGAAGAGGCCAAGCTTGGAGAGAGGCTTGGCAATCCAAATTATTCGCCGGCCCTTGTTGACCGACTGATTCAGTCTGCGATTGAACATTGCCGTGATCTTGACTGGGGTTCGGCGGTGGAGCGTGATCAAATTCGCCGGTCCACCAGCTATCTGGCTGTCGTGATGGCGGCGACACTTTTGGCGTTCATCTTGGGACCGTCCTATTTACGGCACGGTGCGTCTGCATTGATGGCACCAGCGGGAAGCGTGGAAGCCGCTAGCCCTTACCATATCGATGTGTTCCCAGGAGACACCACCATTGCGCGTGGGTCAGACCTTAGTGTCACGGCACAGCTCCTTGGCTTCCAGACCGGTGATGTGAATCTCTTTATGCGCAGTAGCCCGAACTCGCCTTATGAGGAAGTGCCGTTGCTGCCGCAGGATGGCGCTGATGGTCAGCCGCCCCGCTTGGGTGGCTTTGAAACCGTGCTGTTTGACGTGCGTGAGGAAACCGACTACTACATCGAAGCGACCGGTGTTCGGTCGAGCACCTTTACTGTCGATGTGATCGACCTTCCATACGTCGAACATATAGAACTCGAGTACCACTTTCCAGATTACACCAGTTTGGAGCCTCGTTTAATCCAAGATGGCGGGGATATTGTGGTTCTGAGAGGAACAGAGGTGCACCTTCGGGTCTTTCCAACGATGGCTACGCCCTCTGGCCGGCTCGTGTTCGATGAAAGCACATCGACCGAATTGAACCTCCGTGAGGATGGCGTGCTGGCCGCCAATTTGGTGATCGAGGAAGATGGGTTCTATCAAGTTGAGCTTGAAGGGCCGAGTGGTGAGCGAGTGAATGCTTCGCCTCGCTACACCATTGATGTTCTTACCGATCAACCACCGTCGGTGATGTTTGTTGAGCCGGGTCGTGACACGACAGCAAATGCTATCGAAGAGGTATTTCTGGAGGCGAGGGCCGATGACGATTTTGGCGTACGGTCGCTCAGCTTGACATACTCGGTCAATGGTGGACCAGAGGAAACCGTCGACCTTTTTGATTCGGACGAAGGAGGCCTTAAAGAGATCTCAGCCGGCCACACTTTGTTTTTAGAAGAGTACGAGCTCGAACCCGGAGACTTTATTTCATACTACGGAACTGCCGGTGACAACCAGGCCGGTGATGCTCGAGAAGTTAAGAGCGACCTGTATTTTATTCAAGTCCGAGCCTTTCGTCGTGATTTTCGTGCTGCCCAATCACAGGGTGGTGGTGGCGGAGGAGGCGGCGGTGGTGGTGGCGATGCCCGCGCCTTGTCCGATGCCCAACGGCAGGTCATCTCGGCCACTTTTAATGTCATCCGCGATCGTGCGGGCTTCAGTGATGAGGAGTTTCGAGAAAATCTCGTTTTTCTGACACTAGCGCAGGGTCGGTTGCGTGAGCAGGTTGAGACCCTGGTGCGACGCATGAACAGTCGTGTGATGCCGGCTGATCCGGCTTTTCGCTCGATTCTTGAGGTTTTACCTCTCGCAGCGTCAGAAATGGAGGCGGCTGAAAACGCACTTCAAGAGCAGAATGTTGACCTGGCTATGCCGGCAGAGCAGCGAGCTCTTCAGCAATTACAGCGGGCTGAGGAGGCCTATGACGAGGTGCGTGTGCAGCAAGGCGGTGGTGGAGGCGGCGGTGGGGGTGGACAGAACGCGGCCGAGGACCTCGCTGATTTATTTGAGCTCGAGCTCGACAAATTGCAGAACCAGTACGAGACCGTCCAGCGCGGTGAGCAACAGACTTCCGATAACCAGATCGATGAGCTAATGGAGCGGCTCAGAGAGTTGGCCCGTCGGCAGGAGCAGGAGGCTGAACGCCAGCGGCGGCGTGCGCGGGGTGGTCAGACGGCTCGGGCCGGAGGGGGGGCCTCCCAGCGGACGTTGGCCGAAGAAGCGGAAGAGGCTGCTCGGCGCTTGGAACGCCTCGCTCGGGAACAGCAGTCTCCTCAAATGATGCAGGCTGCCCGACGCCTTCAGGAAGCTGCGGATGCTATGCGTCAAGCGGCAGCCAATGCCGATAACCAGGGCTTTGCCGAAGCTGGCGCTGCCCTCGATCGATTACGCGAAGTGCAGCGCGAGCTCGAAAATCAGCAGAGCGGTCGTCTGGCTCGGGATATCGAGGAAGCCCAGCGCCGAGCGTCGGAGTTAGCTGTTGAGGAATCGGAGATCGCTGAGCAGGTGTCGGAACTTGGTGACCTGGCCGATGAGCAGCGGGCAGATCGTATACGCCAGTTGACGGAGCGGAAGGACCAGATGGGAGAAGAGGTGGCAGACCTCGAGAGAGATCTGGATTCCACCTCGGCGGAGTTTCGTCGCGATGAGCGTGATGCTTCTCGAGCCTTGCAAGACGCGGCGAATGGTATTCGCGAAAGCAAGCTCAAGGAAAAGATTCGTTACTCGCGCGGCTTAATCCGTGCCCGGTCACCAGAGTATGCCGAGCAATTTGAGGAGGAGATTGGGGGCGATATCCTCGACTTGGAGCAACAGTTGGCTGAGGCAGGGGAGGCTGTAGGTTCCTCTCAAGGGACCGGTCTCGAGCAAGCACTCGATCAAACACGCGACTTGGTGCGTGGACTGGAATCGCTCGAACAGCGAATTCAGCAGGGTGGCCAGCAAGCTGCGAGCGAAGAAGCGCAGCAGGGCGAGTCCGAATCGGGACAACCCGGTCAGGCTGGGGATACTGGGGGCCAACAGGCTGCGAATGAAGAAGGGCAGTCTGGTCAGTCAGGTGGTGGCCAGTCGGGAGGCCAGCGTGCCGACGGATTTGGCGGAGATGCTTTTGGTGACCGGTTTGGACTTGGTGGTCCAGGAAGCCGCAGGCCTGGAAACAGGGAATTCGATCCTCGGGATATTCGGCAGTGGCAGCGGGAGTTTCGTGAGCGCGGGGCTGACGCGCAGGAGCTGCAGAGGCTGTTGCGGGCAGAAAATTTCGGTGAAGTGGGGGACCTCGCTGAGTTGATCCAGGCAATGCGTCAGCTCGATGATTCGCGTGTGTATCAGGATGCGGAGGAAATTGCGCGGTTACAAACGTTCGTTATAGAAGGTTTGAAACGTTTCGAGTATCAGTTGCGGCGTGAGGTTGATGGCGAGAGCGAGGAACTTTTTCTGGCAGGTAGCGATGAGGTGCCGACAGGGTTCCGCGACTTGATCGAGGAATATTTCCGGTCGCTGGCTGAGAATTAGGAGAACAGGCAGGGGTGGTCAGGCGGTTTTTGGTTTCCGTCGTTGTAATACTGCTGCTGGGCGAAATGACCACTGTGTTGGCTCAACGGTGGGGCTGGCGGCGAATGCCGCCGCGGTTTCCCGAAGCGGTGTCGACTCACCGGCTCTTCACGTTTGCACGTGGCCTGTATCAAAGTACCCATCGTGAGCGAGGCGGCCAAGGGTGGTATACGGACTACCCCGATGCTGATATTAACTTCACGATCCGGCTTTCCGAGCTGACGAATGCTCCGGTCGGACTCGATAAACGCAACGAACCCGATCATATTGTTGTTCGTCTTACAGATCCGGAACTGTTTAGCTATCCATTCCTGTTCATGTCTGATGTTGGCACTGCTTGGTTCAGCCAGGATGAGGCGGACCGCCTAGGGGAGTATCTACGCAAGGGTGGATTTCTCTGGGTGGACGATTTTTGGGGCCCGTTCGCCTGGGAACAGTGGGCGAGCGAAATAGGTAAAATTTTGCCACCAGGCCAGTACCCGATTGTAGATATCCCGATAACGGACCCAATCCATCATGGCATGTTCGACATTGCAGAGGTGCCTCAAGTTCCATCGATCCAGCACTTTCGCCGGGTTGGAGGCAGGACCAGCTCCGAGCGGGGTTCTCAGAGTGCCGAGGTGCATGTCCGGGGTATTTATGACAACTCCAACCGGCTCATGGTGCTGATGACTCACAACACGGACATCGCTGATGGCTGGGAGCGCGAAGGTGAAGACTACGAGTTCTTTTATCGTTATTCAGTGACTTCGTATGCTGTCGGGATCAACTTCATTCTTCACGCTATGACCCACTAGTGGCTGAGGACGGGGATGACTGACCGCAAGCCCGACGCCCTTGGCCCGTCCCGCCGGCCTGATGCGCTGACGAAACAGTCGGGTGATCTCGTGGCGCGCGGGCTGGCCGACCGTCAGGCTTTGGATGAGGGGAAATACACAAATCTAACTCTTGACAGTGTAGTACAGGAGCCCAACCGTCCGGCTGATGCTGTCGTCATATGGTTACATGGGCTTGGCGCAGACGGGCATGATTTCGCTTCGCTGCCCTTGCAACTGGGCATCTCACCAGACCATGCTATCCGTTATGTGTTTCCTCACGCACCGCTCATACCCGTCACGCTCAATATGGGGATTAAAATGCGGGCGTGGTACGACATCGTGAATCTCGAGGCACGTGGTCAGGACGAGTCGGGCATTCGCCGTTCGGCGATGGCGGTCAGTGAATTGATCGCACACGAAGTGGGGCGTGGAGTAGCTGCCTCTCGGATCGTGTTGGGTGGTTTTTCTCAAGGTGCGGCAATGGCGCTGTTTACAGGGCTTCGCTACCCAAAAGCCCTGGGAGGATTGGTAGCGTTGTCGGGTTACCTGCCTTTACACGATTCACTTTCGTCAGAGGCTTCCCAGGCTAATCAGCGGATCGGTATCTTCCAAGCGCATGGACTTAGTGACGATGTTGTGCCGACTCGTCTTGGGCGGGACAGCGCTGAGTTACTGCGCGTTAAAGGCTATCCGGTTGAATGGCACGACTACCCAATGGCGCATCAGGTGTGCGTAGAAGAGCTACAGGAAATTGGACAGTGGTTGAATCGTTCATTAGCGACCGACGATCCCGAGGCGATGGGTTGATGACTGCAACTGCTACGGTAGAGAGCGGGTTTGGACAGGTGGTCATGTGGGGCTTGGCGAGTACTCTATTGGCCGGGTGTGTGGGTTCGGAGCAGGGAGTTCATGTGTTACCACCGGTGACAGAACGAAGCGTGGTTGTCGACGCTTGGCATGGCGTTGATGTTCCAGATCCGTATCGCTGGCTCGAGAATCAGACGGCACCAGACACACGAGCATGGATTAACGTTCAGAATGCCTATGCGGACTCACTGCTCGAACCGCTTTCCGGCCGAAGCGAACTTAGTGAACTAGTAGCCAAAGTGCTGGAGGTTGATGCTGTCGGGCTACCTACAGAGCGTGGTGGCCGTTATTTTTACAGCCGACGTCTGGCGAATCAGGACTTGGCGGTGTTATATGTTCGTGAGGGACTTTACGGCGAAGATCGGGTATTGATCGATCCTCATAAAATGAGTCCTGACCACACTGTCAGCGTTAGCTATCTCGATATTTCTCAAGATGGCAATCTTGTAGTTTATGCGGTGCGGGATGGTGGGGTTGACGAAGTGTCGATTCACCTTCATAACGTCGAGACTGGTGAAGATCTTAACGATGTATTGCCCCCTGCGCGGTATGGGCAAATTAATCTGACTCCGGACAGGTCTGGCTTCTATTACGAACGATATGGCGATGTTGCGCCAAGAGTTATGTTCCACGAAATTGGAACTAACTCAACCGCTGATCTGCAACTTTTTGGTGAAGGGTTCCAGCGGCACCATATTCCCGTGTCCGTGTTGTCTGACGATGGGCGCTGGCTAATCGTGCATGTGATTGAAGGCTCGTCTGGACCCACTGAGATTCACATCAAGGATCTGACGACGGATGGTCCGTTTACCACCCTAATCAGAGATGGGGTTAGTGAGTCATGGGCAGAATTTGCCGGCGACCAGATAGTGATTACCACCAATCTCGATGCGCCCAACAAGCGTGTGGTGGTAGTGGATCCTGAAAGACCATCGGTCGAGTTTTGGCGGGAAATTGTTCCTGAACGACCTAATGTTGTCATCCAGGGTGCCCGTGGGTTAGGTGGGCGGTTGGCAGTGTCTTATCTCCAGGATGTTCAGCCTCGAGTAGCGGTGCACGAACTGTCCGGAGCCCATGTTCGCGATATCGAGTTCGCTACGGTGGGGTCGGTTGGTGGTGGTAGCGGTCACTGGACTACCGACGAGGCTTTTTTTACCTTTCAGTCTTATCATCGACCAAACACAATTTATCGCTACGACTTAGTCACTGGGGAGCAGGTCGTCTGGGCCCAGGTGGAAGTGCCAATTGATACAGAGCGCTACCGGGTGACTCAAGAATGGTTCACCTCGGCCGACGGCACCCAGGTGCCGATGTTCGTTACCCACCGGACTGATGTGGTCCTCGACGGGAACAACCCTACGTTACTGACGGGATATGGCGGCTTCAATCTCAGTCGGTCCCCGGCCTTCTCTTCGCTGGCTGCGGTGTGGCTTGAAAATGGTGGAGTGTTTGCCGAGGCCAACATGCGTGGTGGTGGCGAGTTTGGGGAGGAGTGGCATCGTGATGGAATGCTTGACCGTAAGCAACATGTCTTCGACGATTTTATCGCTGCTGCCGAACATCTGATAGCAGAAGGCTATACCAGCCCTGGACATCTAGCTATTCGTGGAGGTAGTAATGGTGGGCTACTTGTAGGGGCGGTTTCGAACCAGCGTCCCGAGTTGTTTGGTGCAGTCGTCTGCACCTACCCCTTGCTTGATATGTTGCGGTATCACCAGTTTCTAGTGGCGAGTTTCTGGGTACCGGAGTACGGCTCCAGTGAAGACAGCGAGCAGTTTGCTTACTTGCGAGAGTATTCCCCCTATCACAATATTGATTCGACCGCGAGCTATCCTGCGACCCTCTACATCACCGGTGACGGTGACACTCGGGTAGCGCCACTCCATGCACGCAAGATGACTGCACTCATGCAGGAAATACACGGTGCCACTACTCCGATACTGCTTCGCTACCACACCGACGCAGGGCATTCTGGGGGGCAGCCTGTCTCTCAGCAAATCCGAGAGATGGTCGACACGGTCAGTTTCCTGTTGTGGCAGGTGGGTAGGTGAGTGAATACCCCCTTTAAGGATTTGAGTGGACGATAGCTCGCGACACCCGTGATGTGCTCCAAAGCGGCGTTATGTCAGGAGGGAAATAGTGTTCAGGTTCGTCACAATGTGCGGTTTGATTGGGATGGTTTCTTGCGGTGTCATCTCAGACAGCTCAGACTCAGGGAATGGAGCTGAGAGTCACCAAGGGGTTGTGACTGGCATCAGTGCAGAGACCCTGTTAAAGGAAGTCGAGCAGCTTGCCTCGGATGAGTTCGAGGGGCGGTCACCGGGTTCCACGGGTGAAGTTTTAACCGTTGCGTACTTGACCGAACAGTTTCGTGCTCTAGGGCTTGAACCTGGAAATCCGGATGGGACTTGGGTTCAAAATGTTCCTTTAGTGGGTATCACACCGGTGTCCGGAGACACGCTAACGATCAGTGCCGGTTCCGTGACACGGACATTTGAGCCTGGAACTCACTATGTGGCCTATACAAAACGGGTCACAGAGGAAGTTGAGGTGGACGCAGAATTCGTGTTCGTAGGTTATGGAGCGGTAGCTCCAGAATATGAATGGAATGACTTCAAGGGCCTCGATGTCAGTGGAAAAATCTTGCTCTTTCTGGTGAATGACCCCCCGAGTCAAGAACTTTTCGGCGGGTCGGCAATGACCTATTACGGCCGGTGGACTTACAAACACGAGATTGCTGCTGAGATGGGGGCGGCTGGGGCGCTTGTGATCCATGAGACGGGCCCAGCTGGCTACCCCTGGGTCGTGATCGGAAGTAGTCCCTACGGTGAATCCTTTGATCTAGTGGCGGCTGATCGCAATATGGGCCGAGCAGCAGTCGAAGGATGGATTCAGCGTGATGCTGCTGCAGCCCTTTTCGATATGGCCGGCTTGGATTTTGAAACGGAAAAAGCGAGGGCAGCCAACCCAGATTTCAAACCGGTCGCGCTCGGGGTGACGGGACATACCAAGGTTAGAAACATCCTCAGGACTATCGATTCGCAGAATGTTGTCGCTAGGCTCTCAGGCACAGAAGCTCCAGACGAAGTTGTCATGTATGTCGCGCATTGGGACCATTTGGGCCAGGATTTAAGTCTGGAGGGTGATCAGATCTATAACGGTGCTGCTGACAATGCTACTGGTACAGCTGCTCTAATTGAGTTGGCTCGCGCCTTTACTGAAAATGAGCCGACTCGTCGAACTGTATTGTTTCTGGCTGTGACGGCTGAAGAACAAGGGCTGCTCGGCTCTCGTTATTACGGTGAGGTGCCTTTGTATCCAGCCGCCCAGACGGTAGCGGCGTTGAATATGGATGTGCTCAACCAGTGGGGGCGAACCCGAGATTTAACAATCGTTGGTATGGGCCAATCAGAGCTCGACGAGGTTGCTGCGGAGGTTGCTGGTCGCCTGGGTAGGGTGCTTAACCCTGACCCTGAACCGGAGAAGGGTTTCTACTATCGTTCTGACCATTTTTCATTTGCTCGGGTCGGGATTCCGGCCTTTTATGCGGATCCTGGGGTGGACTACGTGGACAAGCCGCTAGGATATGGAATTGAGAAGCGCCAGCAGTATACGGCTAATGACTATCACGCGGTGACAGACGAGGTGAAGCCAGATTGGGACCTGTCTGGAGCGCTCGATGACTTAACATTCATGTATTACATGGGTGCAGCGCTGGCGTCGACCGATTCTTGGCCGAGGTGGAGCGAAACTAGTGAGTTCCGAGCGATCCGCGCAGAACAGCGACCTGGAAGTTAGTCTGGTCTGTGTCCGAAGAGCCAGTTGCAATTGATTACCGGATGCTCGGAACAGGGTTGCCGCGAATGTCGGTGAGATCTTTGTAGCCTGCGGCTCGCGCTCGGCCTTCTTCGGCGCTGCTATAGAAGCCTGCGGTAGTCAAAGTTATAGC
>Ga0310344_10000199_pt1 | contig 50670 bp, 44 predicted proteins | sample HC15DNA20200_MG_FD_203801 | JGI IMG/M metagenome (GOLD analysis project Ga0310344, IMG submission 203801) | Marine microbial communities from station ALOHA, North Pacific Subtropical Gyre - HC15-DNA-20-200_MG | ecosystem: Environmental > Aquatic > Marine > Oceanic | place: Pacific Ocean: North... | reverse complement strand
ATCTTCGTTTTTCAGGTCACTAATGCGTTGGCTGGTGCATAACCATCTGAGAGGCCTTCGCTCAGGTCGTCTCGTGATTGTTGAAGGTGAGCGACGCTGGGAATTTGGAGAGATTACGGATAATGCCGAAATTGTTGCACGGATTATCGTCCAAGATGCGCGCTGTTATAGAGATGTGGTTTTTGGTGGAACGATTGGTGCGGGCGAGTCTTATATGCGGGGTAACTGGACGACAAACGACCTTACGGCTGTTATGCGCGTTCTTTTGCGGAATCGGAATCTACTAAACCGTATGGAGAAGGGTTTTGCGCGGCTTTCAGAACCTTCAAATAGGCTTTTTCATTGGTGGAATCGTAATAGTAAAAAAGGCAGTCGGCGAAATATTGCTGCGCATTATGATATCGGTAACGACTTTTTCCGCCTATGGCTAGATAGCTCTCTGATGTATTCGTCAGCGGTATTTAAAAACTCGAAAATGACGCTCGAAGAAGCGTCATTTGCCAAGCTAAAATTGATTTGCGATAAACTGGAACTATCTCCCGAGGATCATCTATTGGAAATTGGGGCTGGCTGGGGAGGACTCGCAATTTTTGCGGCTCGGGAGTATGGCTGTAGGGTTACCACGACGACGATTTCCCAAGAACAATTTGTTTTTACGCAGCGGCGTGTCCGGGAAGAAAATCTTGAAAGTTACGTGACCGTCCTGCTTCAAGATTATCGTGACCTTACCGGTCAATTCAGTAAGCTCGTATCTATTGAAATGCTTGAAGCGATCGGTCACGAGTTTGTCGACGCTTATTTCAAAAAGTGTAGTAGCCTTTTAAAGTCGAACGGCATAATGTTGCTGCAGACAATCACTATTGCTCATGATCAATATGAGCGCGCTAAACGTTCTGTAGATTTTATTCAGCGCTATATTTTTCCCGGAGGGTCATTGTCCTCAGTCCCAATTCTTGAGGCTTCAGTAGCCCGAGCTACCAATTTTCGTCTGCATCATATTATGGATATTGGTCCCGATTATGCGATTACGCTAAGGCATTGGCGCGAACGAATGTTATCGAGATTGTCGGATGTGCGTTCGTTAGGTTATTCGGAAGAGTTTGTTCGGATGTGGGATTTTTATTTCAGCTATTGTGAAGGGGGATTCGTAGAGAGGGCGATTAGCAATGTTCAGTTATTACTTGCTAAGCCCGAAAGTTATCCACGAATATCTCGTAGTGTTTGATTGAGAGTCTTGTACTACCCGGTGTTTTGAACATTATGCGTAGAATTCGACTGTTTGGTTTGGTTGTTTATACATTGGTTAGTGCCTGCGTTACGAGTGATAGGCCAAGACTAGAGGCAATCCAACAGCTGGTTGATCTGCCACGTTTTATGGGCGAATGGTATGTGATCGGAAGCATTCCTATTGATATGTGGTTCGCTAGCGAAGCTGGCGCACATAACTCGGTGGAACGTTACGTATTGCGCGATGATGGAAAGATTATTACAAACTACACATTTAGGAAGGACAGTTTCGATGGGGAAAAGGTGGAGTTTAATCCAGTTGGTTGGGTCCATAATGTGGATAACAATGCCGAGTGGCGGATGCAATTTTTCTGGCCATTTAGATCTGTTTATTTAATTGCTTACCTGGATGAAAGCTACCAATATACAGTGATCGGTGTCCCAAACCGTCGTCATGTCTGGATTATGTCCCGTCAATACGACCTCAGCGAAGAAAAATATAGCCATCTTTTAAATGTGGTTACTGAACTGGGTTACGACGCGAGTCTTGTGCAGCGTATTCCGCAACAGTGGCCTGATCTATACTAATAAAAACGTAACATATTCATCATTATATAGAAGTTATATAAAGTATAATATGATTACTTAAGGGGCTTCCTATGATGAAAACGTTAATTAGAATAGTATTAATGGTGGGTGTGGCGTTACCACCTTTAGTAGCAGCGCATCATGGAACGGTTACTAATCCAACTTTGTATATTATCGAGGAGTTGGTGGAAATTGAGGGTGAAGTCGTAGAGGTTTTTTGGCGTAATCCGCATGTCCGGTTCAGGTTAGATGACGGCAGCAGAATATGGGAGCTTGAAATGGGTCCTCAGCCCGGGCTTTTTCGCCGACTAGGTGTTTCACAAGACTCCTTTTCTGAAGGCGGCCAAATTAGAGTAGCAGGCTACGTATCCCGGCGAAATGAAAGCTCGCTCGGTGTAACAAACCTTCTGTTACCGAGCGATGAAGAGTTCGTTGAGGGTGGGCAGACGGCCCGATGGGAAAATAAACAGCAGATCGATATAGGCTATCGCCCGCCATCAAGTCAGGATGCTGATCCAGCCGCTGTCGAAACCGCAAGGGCTACCTCAGAAGGTATATTTAAAGTATGGGCCGGCGTTGGTGGTCATCGACCATTTGGAATGCCTGGATCACCCAATGCCGACTATTCGCATGAGCGCCTTCTTACCGAGCATGCCCGAGAGATGGTCGCCCAATACAATCACGTAGATAACCCTGAGCTTGATTGCCGGACAGGGATGCCCTCGCCAATGTTCGACCCAGTTCCGATGCAGATCATCGACGATGGAGATCGAATTCTTATTCGCGTAGAGGAATATGACGTTGAGCGTGTCGTCCATATGGACACTGACGGAATAGAAGCGCCTGAATCGATCGCCGCTTCGCCTCTAGGTTTCTCTGTTGGCCACTGGGAGGGCGATTCCTTGGTAGTCTCAACGACGCACGTTGACTGGCCGCTGTTCAATAATGGGACGGGTACGCCGCAGTCGGATCAGGTCATCTACGGAGAGAGCTTTGAGGTGATTGAGGGAGACGTGCTTCGATACACATTCTCGGCGACCGATCCCCTTATGTTTATAGAGCCCGTGGTTGTAGAAATGCTACGAGGCTGGACCCCAGGGGTGGCTATTGAGCCCTTCGACTGTGTTGCTGATTGGTAGGGGAAGGTTAATCATTATGGATAGCGTCAACAGAATTTTAATCGTTGTTTCTCTCGGGCTTCTCTGCGCGTGCTCGACAGAAACATCGAACGATACTCGTCCCAATATTTTGTTCATAGTGGCTGATGATCTTGGTTTTACAGATCTCGGAGCCTTCGGCAGCGAAATTCCGACGCCAAATATTGATGAGCTTGCTTTTCAAGGCGTTCGTCTCACGAACTTTCACGCTAGTTATACCTGTCAGGCAACACGCATCATGATAATGGCGAGTACCAGTGCTTCTGCGGCTATAGAACTACGTGAGCCGATGGATAGCGGGGAGCGAGCCAATCGACTAAGTCTTGACTGGGCAATCCTCCCACAGCTCTTGCAGGATGTGGGTTATGAGACCTATATGACTGGTAAGTGGGATCTTGGTCTGCAGGAAGGTTACACACCAGCTACTCGTGGATTTTCCCGTTCCTTCGTGCAAGTTGGAGCTTCGGCAAGTTATTTCGCGGAAGTGCTCTGGGGAGACTATAGTTTGTATGAACTCGATGGTAAGCGGGTGGAATACGAGGACCTGCCCGAAGACTTTTACGCAACGAATTATTACACCGACAAAATGATCGAATTTATTCAAGCTAATGAGGGTGATGCGCCCTGGTTCGCTTACGTGCCTTACACCGTACCACACTGGCCTTTACAGGTGCCCGAAGAGTCGTTATATCGTTTTGCCGGAAGTTACGATGAGGGCTACGACTCGTTACGCGAAGAACGTGTTGCTCGTGCAACTGAGCTTGGTGTTATTCCTGATGGCTCGACGCTTGAGGACTTTGTTTCTCTTGCTCCGCGTTGGACTGAGTTAACGGACGAACAACAGCGTAGATACGCTCGTACCCAAGAGCTTTATGCGGCTATGGTCGAAAACCTTGATATCAATGTAGGGAAAATCATAAATTCTTTAAGAGAGGGCGGGCAACTCGAGAACACCGTGATTGTTTTTACATCTGATCACGGGGCATCAACTGCTGAATTTGGTCATTATGATGGAGCTCGACTCATTGATGGCGGACCTACCATTCCTGACTTCATTGATAATCGGTTTGAGAACTGGGGACAACCAAACTCCTTTGTTGATCACGGTTTGGGATTCGGTGAGGCAGCCTCTGCGCCGTTGAAAGGAGCAAAGGGGAGCCTTACTGAGGGAGGGTTAAGGGCTGCAGCTTTCGTCTATTATCCGGCGACTGTGTCTGGGGGCGTCGTCAACGGATCTTTTATGACGATACTAGATATTTTGCCGACGTTCTTGGAGATTGCTGGATCCGAGCATCCAGGTGCGGGTGAATACAGAGGTCGTCAGATTAACGGTATAAGGGGGCGTTCTTTTTGGTCACATATAAACGGACTAAGCGATACGGTCTATTTGCCTGAGGATACAGTTGGTTGGGCGCTAGGCGAAGTGGGGGCATTGATTCGCGGGGACTACAAAATTATAAACACGCTTCCAAGGAGGAGTAGAACCCCAACAAAGACGCCTTGGCAGCTTTATGATATTTCTACTGATCCAGGTGAGAGGAATGATCTAGCTGCTGAGATGCCGGAGCTTGTATCGGACCTTGTTGCGGTGTGGGAGGCTGAATGGCATTGATATGCTCTTTAAGAATGGAATTACTATGAAGTTAAATTGTGTTGCTATTATTGGCTAGTTTGTTATCAGTTTTTACGCTAAATTTTCACCTGTTCTATTAATATCTAAAGATAAAGTGTTAGCTGTAGTTTTAATTCCCGAGTAGAGTTTTATTCTCAATATTAGTCCACGATCCCGGTGTCTCGATGCAGTTATATGGATTAACTGCTTCTCCAGGCCGCCAGATCCAGTAGGAGCTCATTGTTATAGGCTCCGTAAACGTTGCGGGATCTGTGACTATCATCTCGTAATTAAGTTGAGCTTCATCTGTACTCAGGGAAAAGCTTTCGCGTATCCTTGCGTTGCGGCTCATAGGGATCTCTCTCCCATTAAAGCTCATCGAGCTAATGTGAGTTGTCGTCACGACCAGGCTCCCATTCTCCCAATGACCAACAGAATGGCCGAGCGGTGAATATGAAACGTTGCCTAGCTGTTCATTTAGATAGATGATGCGAACCCGGTCAAATTCCTCGGCTAACAAACGGATCGACTCGCCGTCATTTATGAACTCAAACGGCCAAGCGCTACCCATTAGCCAGGGCATATCTTTGCCCGCGCAGCCGGTATTAATCCCTGTGATAGGATCCCAAGTGTCGACTACGGCGTTAGCCTGCCCCGTGAACGGATAACTATCGAGCCAAAATTGAGGTCTATCATCGTCACGGCCCCGGCTCCAAACCCTAAAGATACCGTCGGCCGATGCCTCCGCAGCGCGGATAGCCTCCTCTTCGAATCCCTGGAGGTTTCGTTCTACAGCGTTCTCCGTCCATAGCGGCCGCCGCCCAGTATGGAGCAATACTTCCCGGCCATCAGGTAGCAGTACGTGGCTCACTTCCATCGCGTTTGCAACCAGCTTGGAGGGCGGTCCTGCGACACGAACGCGTGTCCCGGCGACTAAAATATCAGGGCTTATACCCATACGTTCTAGAATGCTCGGCGGCGTAGTTTCCATCTCCCATTCTTCGCCGCCATATTCTATATCGGCTTGGATCCAATAACGTACATGAGGGTGGCGCCATTGAACCCGTGTCATTACTCCTTCGAGCTCAACGGTTTGGCTCATATCGAAAAAACTGGCTCGGGAATGATGAGTCTGGCCGGTTATCCAGATAATAAGTAGTGAAAGGCCTAAAATTAGCTGAAGATTTCTTTTCATTTTCTTCTTCCCCTACCAATTACAGTTTCTAGCTCGGTTTTAACAAGCTAGTTCTAACGAGTCTGACTCGGTGCCGTTCGGTTGGAGAATTCTACTTATCATGACCCGAGATCTTATTTCATCGAATTCTAGTTTACGCTTTGTTTTGCTGGTCAGCTAATAATGTCTCTTAAATGCGACGCAGTTTAGTTCTTGTGCTTGGATCGTCGATCTTCTCTCTGGCCGTCAGTATTGAAATAGGGATGTTTGCTACCTTGTTTAACTGAGACGGTAGGTCCCTAGATAGGAACCTACCCCAGGCATCCAACTGTTTGCCACCAGTGATGAGCAAATATGGGCTTGTTTGCCGCACTTCTTCCAGGATCTCTTGTAATGGTTCTCCATAGCGGACTTTCAATTTAGCGTCCAATCCTTGCGTTTTGCACACTTGTAAAAAACTATTGCTTGCCAAGTCTGCTAGGTCTTGTAAACACTCGTCTAGATACTCTAGGTATTGCTTGCGGCCCTGGGAGTAAAGTTCGTTGTGAAATTTCTTCAAGTAGGGATCAATCACATGCAGAGCGGTTATTTCAGCTGGTAAAGAGAGACCCAATCGAACTGCCCATTGAATGGCTTCATTGCTATGCGGTTCTCCATCGATACAGACAAGGATTGTCAACGGCAATAATTAACCTCCTCCGGTAACCTGTAGTAACTGAGCGCCGATTAGCAATACAACTAACAAGCCTAATACCATCTTCACCAGGGAGGTCACCATGCCAATAGAAAAGGCCATACCGCCAGCCTTTTTCATGTCTTCAATAGAAATGGATAGGCCGATGCCAGCGAAACCGATGGCGAAACACCATGTGTAGACCGAATTCATGGCCCAGAAAGGCGACCCGATGATCCTTGGGTTACCAAGTGATTCGAGACTTAGACTGTTTAGTAATACTAGAGCAAAAAAGCCAAGAATGAAGAGTGGAAACTTATCTTTCACCAATTGCCATTTATTAATTTCACGCCCTGGCCCCTGTTTTCCTACACGAAGAATGTAGAACCAAACCGCAAACAACACTACTAGCGGTAGAAACATGATGCGCGCAACGTTAATCAACACCGCGGTATCGAGGGCTTCTGTACCGTACCATTCGGCTGCCGCTACCAGTTGTGCGGTATTGAGAATTGCAATTGCTGACCAAGCACCAAACTGTGAACCTGGCAAATCAATGCTTTGGCCAATATAGGGCATAATGAACAGCATTAAAGTACCAAAGAACAGAATTGTCCCGATGGCGTAGGCGATTTCTAGTGGGTTTGCCTTTACTACTGGTGACGTGGCAATGATAGCGGAAACACCGCATACGCCAGTACCCGCGCCCATTATACCTCCAAGACCATCGGATACGCCTGCTTTTTTACACCACCACATTACTAGAATTGCGGTACCGAAGATGAATACTGCGGTCAGGGCTAATCCCAAACCTCCGACGCGTATAACATCTGCCCAGACATAGTGCACGCCCAGAATAATTATTCCAGGCTTAATGATTGGTCTGGCAGCGCTAATCCCAGGAAGGAGTAATTTTGGCAACGATATTGTGTTACGAATGAGAATGCCGCCTAATAATAAAATTACCACATAGTTAAATTGCGCTTCTTCATAAAGAAACGTAGCCCAACCGATCCCATCCGCGTGATACTGGCTCACGAGCCTATCGAGATTCATTGCTATGAGAGCAAATAGCGTGCAGAAAAGAAAACCTGGAATGTATCTGCTCCAATCAGGAACGAAGAGATTTTTTAGGTGCTGCATTCGATCCTCGGGGGCCTGTGATCAGAACAAGTACAATGTGTCTCGGAAGAAATAATGAATCTGGTCGGGAAAGGCGACGCATAGACCTAGGATGACCATCGTGACAATAAGAGCCCAGATATCTTCGCGCTTTTCGGAGGAAAGTGTTTTCTCCGCTATGTCCTCGGGGCGAGAGATTTGTTTTTTCTCAGGAGCCTCGGGTTCTGGCATGATTGGCTACAACTAAATCGCTAGAAGAGCGACTGTAACAAGGATTAATATTTTTTTCTCAGGAATTCGTAAATGCACCTGCTAAAATTCTAAACGAGGAGGTTGTTTTCATGTCGAGTCTTATTTCGCCGCACGGTGCGGACTCACTCAAGCCCCTTCTTTTATCTGATCCTGAGAGAACAAAAGAAAGAGTCCGTGCAAAAAAACTCAAACAGGTTCCTTTAACAAGTCGCGAAGTTTCTGATCTGTTCATGCTCGGCATGGGCGCCTACACGCCGCTTAAGGGTTTTATGAGTGAAGAAGACTGGCGCGGTTGCTGCGAACATATGATATTAGCCGATGGGCTTTTCTGGCCCATTCCGATTACGCTATCTTGTACTGAAAAGCTCGCTGATAGTATAAGTATTGGTCAGGATGTGGCGCTGGTAGACGGGGATACCGGTGATCTGATCGGTGTCCTTACTATCGAGGATAAATACTGTATTGATCGTGAGTTTGAATGTTTGCAGGTATACGGTACTGATGATGTTGCGCATCCTGGCGTCGCGAAGGTATTAGGTCAGGGACCAGTTAATCTCGGCGGGCGGGTATGTACCCTGTCCGAGGGGCATTTTCCTGATAGCTTCCCCGGTCTCTACTTGCGTCCAACGGAAACGCGGGCTCTTTTTCTAGAAAACGGTTGGACAAAGGTTGCCGCCTTTCAGACTCGTAATCCGATGCATCGGAGCCATGAGTATTTGGCAAAGATAGCTATAGAAATCTGTGACGGACTACTGATTCACCAAGTGCTAGGCGCTCTTAAGCCAGGTGATTTACCGGCGGAGGCTCGGATTGAGGCTATTGATGCGTTGGTTCGAAATTATTTCGTGCCAGGTACTGTTTTACAGGCCGGTTATCCAATTGAGATGCGTTACGCGGGACCGCGTGAGGCGTTGTTACACGCGGTGTTTCGCCAGAATTTCGGCTGCTCACACCTGATAGTGGGCCGTGACCATGCAGGTATCGGTGATTATTATGCGCCGTTTGATGCTCACGATATTTTTGACACACTATCGGTTGATAGCCTTAAGATTCAGCCGCTTAAGATCGACATTACCTTTTTCTGCTACCAATGCAATGGTATGGCGACAGGTAAATCCTGTCCGCACGCGATGGAGCACCGATTGACGATTTCGGGTACGCGGCTGCGTGAAATGCTCGCGAAACACGAACCAATTCCGCCCGAGTTCAGTCGCAGTGAAGTAATCGCGGTACTACAGCGGTTTTACGATAATTGTTGACCAACACAGTTCTTTCTTGTCTGTATAGGTTACTAGAACCTATTTATTCTAGAGCGTAATTTGCATATAATAGTTTTTTATTATAGGTCATTAGTTGCATTCTTAGCGGCATTTAGTAGGTTGAATGAAGTTATTAACTACGCTCCGGCAATCACCGCTTAGCATCGGAATCCTCTATTAATGTTTACTACCAATCCGTTCGCAGAGCTTTCGGCGTTCTTATCGCCTTTTGTCATGCAGAGTTACATCATCGTCATGATAATTCTAGTTATGGCTGGAACGATTTACGACGTACTACATAAAAAGAGCGCGCAATATTTTTTTAGAAATTGGCGCCATGTGAAGAATAAGGGTACCCAGCCGGTCAGTCCTGGTGATATGGCTGCTCTGGCTGTTAAAACGGTTGTGGTTGAGGCGCTGATGTCCGGTGAATTCTGTAACACGCGTCGTAGAATTGCCCACCTCATAACTATGTACGGTTTTTTGGCATATGCCGCTACAACTATTGCTATGGTGTTTTGGTATCCGACGCCCGCTACCCTTGCGCCCGCGATCCTCCCGTTTCTCTGGCATGTCGGAGCCTTGATGGTTTGTTTCGGTGGCTATTGGTTTTGGTTTTTTATTCGGGTCGACGTTACTGCCGAGGGAAATTCGCCGTTCCGGGTTGTACGAGCGGATCTGTTTATTCTCGCGCTTGTTGGAAGCGGAACACTAGCTTTAGTTTGGGCGTATTTCCAAGTCATAAATAACTCGTGGGTAAATGTGGTTTTTGGGTTGTACGTGATAGCAACCACGATACTTTTTGGAACTGTGCCGTGGTCTAAATTTGCCCATATGTTCTTTAAGCCTGCAGCTGCCTTTCAAAGACGAGTAGAGGAAGCGAATGGCTCTAGGAACAACATGCCACTGTCTGCGGATAAGCCAGAAACGCTTGGTAGTGTTCGCGAGCGCTCTAGTAATTATTAATTGATTCATTCATTTTTGCGGGATAGTCCGTTATTGTTTTTCGAAAATAGGAGAGCGGAAAAGTAATGCCGACGTTTGTTTACATGACAAGTTGCGATGGTTGCGGACATTGTGTCGATATCTGCCCATCGGACATTATGCACATTGATACGACCTATCGTCGTGCGGTTAACATTGAACCCAATTTTTGCTGGGAGTGTTATTCCTGCGTTAAGGCTTGCCCGCAGAACGCAATTGACGTACGGGGTTATGCCGATTTCGCCCCTCTAGGGCACAGTGTTCGAGTGCTAAGAGAGGAAAAAAAGGGGGTTATTTCGTGGAGCGTTAAATTTCGGGATGGTAGAGAAAAGAATTTTGTTTCTCCAATCCGAACTACACCATGGGGTTCGATTAAATCACCGGCGGATTACGAATTGCCGAGCCATGATGCTTTTAAGAATCAAGAGCTTGCTCACGAACCAGAGGCGCTGAACATCGAAAAGTTGCCTAGCTTGAAACCACATCGCGATATGTCGGGAGGGGCGTAATGGGCCTTTTCTCTCGGAGAAAAACTGTTTTTGTTGATTCAGATATTCTCGTTATCGGCGGAGGTATGGCTGGTTGTGGCGCTACTTACGAATCTAGGTATTGGGGGCGTGACCTTAAAATTGTATGTGTTGAGAAGGCAAATATTGAGCGCAGCGGTGCTGTTGCCCAAGGTTTGTATGCGATTAATACGTACATGGGCATGCAGTGGAACGAGAACCAACCTGAAGACCATGTCCGCTACGCTAGAAATGATCTGATGGGTCTTGTGCGTGAGGATCTTGGTTATGACATCGCCCGGCATGTTGACTCCTCAGTGCATAAGTTTGAGGAGTGGGGACTTCCGATGATGAGAGACCCGGAAACGGGACAGTATCAACGAGAAGGTAAATGGCAGATTATGATTCATGGTGAGAGTTACAAGCCGATCGTTGCTGAGGCTGCGCGAAAAGCTGCAACAGAAGTTTATAACCGCATCATGGTGACCCATCTATTGATGGACAAAACCAAGCCTAATCGAGTTGCTGGTGCCGTTGGTTTCAATGTTCGTAGTGGTGATTTCTACGTTTTCCGTGCGAATGCCGTTATCGTGTGTGCCGGTGGCGCATCACATATTTATAAACCGCGTGCGGTTGGCGAGGGTATGGGGAGGACATGGTATGCCCCATGGAGTAGTGCTTCTGCATATGCATTACCGATCCTCGTTGGTGCCAAGATGACACAGATGGAAAATCGTATCGTCCTTACTCGGTTTAAGGATGGATATGGTCCGGTTGGTGCCTACTTCCTACATCTCAAGACACATACTGAAAACGCGTACGGTGAGGAATATGAGTCTAAATGGTATGACCATACTAGGGAATTGGTGGGGGATTACGTTGATAGGCAACCGGTGCCAACCTGTCTTCGAAATCACGCTCTGCTAGAGGAGCTGAAGGCCGGTCGAGGCCCGATCCGAATGGTGACGAAGGAGGCTTTTCAGGACCCGCATAAGGAAACTGTCGGTTGGGAGAATTTCCTCGGCATGACCATTGGACAAGCGGTAGTATGGGCGTCGCAGAATATTGATCCAAAACATACGAATCCCGAATTGACGACCTCTGAGCCCTACGTCATGGGTTCCCATGCGACGTGCTCCGGCGCATGGGCTAGCGGTCCGGAAGATTTGGCGCCCTCGGACTATCAGTGGGGATATAATCGGATGATGACCGTCGACGGGCTTTTCGGTGCGGGTGATACCATAGGGGGCGCGGCCCACAAGTTTTCTTCAGGATCATTTGCGGAAGGCCGGATTGCTGCTAAGGCGGCGGTTAACTACGTTAATGATTTAGGTAACGATCGGCCTGAGGTGAGCGAGGCGGAGTACGAAGACTTAAAGAAGAAAGTTTTTCAACCGATGGAAAATTACGAAGTTGGTCGTAACGAGATAGTGGGGGGCACCGTTTCTCCGAGTTACCTACTTCCGATACAGGGCCTCCAACGTCTCGAGAAGATTATGGACGAATACGTTGGTGGTATTGGCGCAAACTACATCACTAACGAGCCGCTATTAACCCGTGGGCTAGAGTTGTTGGGGATGCTAAAGGAGGACCTTAATTGTATAGGAGCCGAGGACCTTCATCAGCTTCAGCGAGCCTGGGAACTGCAGCATCGCTTGCTAGCTTCGGAATCCGTAACACATCATACGATGTTCCGGACAGAAACTCGGTGGCCTGGATACTATTATCGCGGGGATCATCCAAAGTTAGACGATTCCGATTGGCATTGCTTCACTTTATCCCAGTATGACAAGGACTCGGAGAGCTGGGATATGGAAAAGGCGCCCGTACATCATATGATTGATTAGAAAGCTTGTCGGTACCGACTAACGGATCGGTAGCGTATTTTCTTCGCTAGAGGCGTATCTTCCTTTTTTGTATTTGGGTTTTTCGCGTCCTTCGCTAGTCTTACGTCGAGTGGACTTTTACCGATAATAATCCCGCTATAGTTTTCGAGTTGGTTTTTGGGCAGACTTGTATGATGGATCCTTACTCGAACGACTTCGCTTGCTTGTAATCCTCCATAGCGACATATTGCCTCGAACTCATTTTCCGCAACTGTATCTTCCGGGCGAAGCTGACATATGAGGAATGGCTTATTCAAAGGCTATGTATTCGTTAGGAATTGTGATCTGAAACAATTAAGAATACGCTACCTGTTGATGGTGTTCACCTTAAGGTCAATAGGGAATAGGTGTAGGAAGAAAAATAAATGCGCCTGAGCTTTGTCGGAGGGGCAACCAGTTTGCCGTAACCAGAGGTTACCGTTGATGAGTTGTTAAGAAACACTATTTCTATGAAATCAAATTATCAGTGGCCCGTGGGCTTATAACGATCGTGACCGTTTTCTCGATAACTTGGTAGGCGATCGGTCTTAGGCTAGTTGGATTCCGCTGGTTGGAGATGGATTATTTATTGATTGCCGATATCAAAACATTTCTCTAACGTAAGGTATAAAAAAATCATTTGTGGAGATTACGATGCAGATAAAAAATATAAAGTCGTATTGCCGGGGGCTTACAGGACAGCCTTTGGTGCTTGCAGTTGCATTTGTTTTACTTACAGCCTGCGCTCAAGGACAGGCGCCTAGAAATATTGTTGTGTACGAGGGAGCAAGGCTCATTATAGGTAACGGCTCTGTAATCGAAAATGGAATGTTTACCGTTTCAGATAATGAAATCACTGCCGTAGGTGAGATAGGTGCGTACTCCGTGCCGGAGGCAGCAACGCGGGTGAATTTGGCTGGAATGACGGTTATGCCTGCGATCGTTGATGCACATACCCATATGACTACTAGCCGTGACACTCTGATAGAGGATCTGCAGCGGCGTGCATATTTTGGGGTTGGTGCTGCTATTAGTATGGGATCGGACGGTCCGGACGCTCCACTCGATTTACGTGATGAAATAATTCCGGAGACCGCACGGTTTTTGTCAGCTGGTCACGGAATTGTTGGTCCGGAACCGGGGCGCCGGGTAGTCCACTGGGTTGAGACTGAGGAAGAAGCCCGTGAAGCTGTTCGAATAGAGGCTGGCCGTAACGTTAACTTAATAAAGGTTTGGGTCGATGATAGAGATGATCAATTTGTGAAGCTGACTCCCGAAATTTACGGAGCGGTTATCCAGGAAGCACATGCGCAAGGCTTGAAGGTGGCTGCACATATATTTGATCTTGAAGATGGAAAAGGCTTACTTCGCGCTGGTGTAGATATTTTCGCGCATGGTGTGCGCGATCAGGATATAGATGACGAATTTCTCCAACTGGTGCGCGAAAATCCCGATGTCGTGCTTATTCCTAATTTGCCCGGACGCGGTGTTGCGATTGATCCGAGTTGGCTTACCGGTTCGATACCTAATGAGGAATTAGCCGCACTACGGGCCGTGGAAGATAACTCTCAGGCTAAAGTAGCTTTTGGCATTCAGTCTCGTAATCTGGCCCGACTCAATATCGCAGGGATGACCATTGCTATGGGTACGGATGGAAATACTCCTTGGGCGCCACATACTGAGATGGAAGACATGGTGATTTCTGGTATGACGCCAGGCGAAGTTATAGTAGCCGCTACTAAGAATTCAGCTGACGCGTTGGGATTAACTGATATGGGTACGATCGAAGTAGGTAAAAGCGCAGATTTTATTGTGCTTTCTGCTAATCCTCTTGAGAATATCAAGAATACGCGGCGGATCTCATGGGTTTACCTCCGTGGAGAACAGGTCGATCGTGCTACGTTAATGACACGTTGAGATGGAACGACCGCTCTTGCCGTGTTTGTTGTTATTTGCACTGTCAGCAGCGGCTCATCATGGGCCACCTTCGAATGAAGTCTTGTATTTTACCGACCGGGTCATTGAAGTCGAAGGGCAGTTCGTCGATGTGCTTTGGCGTAATCCCCATGTGCGGGCGAAAGTAAAATCTTTCAGTAATGATGGTGAGGAGACTATCTGGGAATTAGAACTAGGGCCCTCTCCACGTGCGTTAGAGCGCAGAGGTATATCACCTGAAAATTTTTCCGGGCGTGCGAGTGTTTCTGGGTATGTATCTAAGCGGAACCCGAGATCTCTCGGTGTGTTAAACCTTTTGTTACCGGATGGACAGGAGTTGGTGGAGGGTAATCGTCAATTTCGCTGGATGGGAACGCCTCTGGCGCCAACTGCGGATATTGATCCCACGAAGGTTGCTTTAGCACAAAGAGAAGCTGATGGACTTTTTCGCGTTTGGGGTAGACGTTCTGGTCTCGGTTCACTGCTTAGAGGAATCGTCGACGCACAGCCACTTACGCATCAGGGGCACCGATTAGCTCAGGTCTATAATCCTATTGTCGATAATCTGGAGCTCTACTGCCAACAAGGCATGCCGGACACGATGTTCGACCCAGTCCCGCTGGAATTTGTAAAACGCGGGGACGATATAGTCATAAATATCCAGCAGGCTGGCGTTGAGCGTTTAGTCCATATGAATTCGATGGAAATCGTTGAGAGGCCCCAATCATCGCCTCTGGGCTATTCTGTGGGCCGTTGGGAGGGTGATGAACTTGTCGTGAGAACAACGCACGTGGCCTGGCCTTATTACTCGGTGATCGGCACACCGCAATCAACAGAAGTCAGTTACTTTGAGCGCTTTTCCTTATCGGCCGATAGCGCGTTGTTGAATTATTCGATAACAATCACTGATCCGGTAGTTTTCAAAAGACCCTTTACGATTGATTCAACGCGCGATTGGGCTCCAGGCGTCGAAATAGAAGCGCTTAATTGCGTTACTGAATGGTAGAGTTGTTGTCTGTAAGTTGATTGTTAGTTTGGTACGCTTGGGCAACACGGGAGTAATCCTGGAATGCTAGAGTCTTGTCAAATGGTGACCAAAGGATGTGGATATGAATGCTTTTAGGAACAACATTACCTTTGTATTTGTTGCATTAGTTTTTACGATTCTCCCAGCAGCAGCGCATCATTCTCATCAGAACTTTATCAGAGCCGAGTACTTGGTTATGGAAGGTACGGTACGAGAGATTCATTGGTTGAACCCGCATTCTTGGGTTTACCTAGAGGTCTTAGGCTCTAACGACGAACCAGATTTGTGGGTTCTTGAGGGCGCGTCGGCGAGAACTCTTTTTCGGAAGGGTTGGACTACGGAGATGGTTCAGGTCGGAGACGATATATTTGTTCGCTGTCATCCCCTCAAGGACGGTTCATCTGGCTGTTTGCTCGGGTACATTACCAACGAAGACGGTGTAGAGAAAGAGTTCGACTGAGGCCTAGCGGCCGCAATTTTTTGGAGGTGGATATGCGTGTATCAATATTGTTTGCTACTTTGGTTGTTGTTTTTTCTCCAGGTATCGGTTTAACGCAGGAGTGGATCGAATACGCGAACCTGACTGATCAATTCACCATCAACTTTGCCGGTGCTCCAGAGATAACGGAAACGACATACCTTTCTGAATACCGTGCACTTCTTCCTGCTCGGGTTTATACAGCGAATTATGGTCCCAATCGTTACTCAGTTACTGTGGTTGACTATACGGATGCCGAGCGTTTGTTAAGAGAACGTGATTCGCGCACTAGGGGGGACGATTTGCCAGGCGATATTTTAGGTGCGGTCGACTATGCGGCATGGAATATAAGGAAACGAGGTGGCGAACTAACCTATGATTCTTGGGCGGCCTATGATCGTATCGCTGGGCATCAGTTGCACATTACGAACGGCGATCAAACACGAACTTACGCTGGGATATTCCGGCATGTACGGCGGGTGTATATAGTAGAAGCAACGGTCTCAATTAATTCGCCGCCACCGGTACTTTTTCAACAGTCTCTCGGTATCCTGGACGGTCAAGGTAGAAGGGTCCGATACGAGTTTTATTCGGATGATAACGGCGAAATTCAGAAAAATCGCGTAGAAACTGGGGAACGTTGGGTTGGTGATCCACCGAGTCTCACCTTACTTCCAAGATAACTACGGTTGCTTTTAGTCTGTCGTTATTCGATCGCGAGTAAATCGATTTCGAATACGAGGACGGAGGCGGGTGGAATCCCGGGCCTTCCCTGGTCGCCGTATGCGATATCGGAAGGGCAGACGATTCGACTCTTACCGCCGACTTGCATGAGCTGTAGGCCTTCCGTCCAGCATGGGATGACTTGATTCAACGCAAAGCTCGCCGGTTCACCGCGTTCAACAGAGCTATCGAAAACTGATCCGTCTGTGAAAGTACCGTGGTAGTGAACCGTAACAGTATCCATCGCTGTAGGGGTCGGACCTGCTCCCGTGACCGTTTCGATGGATACCAAACCGGAAGCTGTTCGTATAGCACCTGCTTCATTTGCCATTTGTTCTAAGAATAGTTCCCCTTCGGCTTGCGCTGCACTCGTCACGACACCGACACGTTGTTCAGCGAAAGCTTGAAGCTTGGGACCGTACTCCTGCATGTCAACTCGTTGATCCCGGGCCAAGACGCCGTCGGCAATGCCTTGGTTTACCAGAACGAGTTCATCCGCGGTTAGGTTGAGTGTATCCAGGTTCTGGGCAAGGGCAATACCGAGGGCGTACAGAATTTTCGATTCCTCTGTATCGAGAGGAGCTTGCGCCTGTCCGGTTAGTATTCCAGATATGGAGATTACGGTGAACAACATTGCGCTACGGTGAGCCTTCCTAGAGATCATAGCAGTCCTTTTGATATGTGTGAATATAAGCGAAGCATTTAGAGGGGATACTTTGAGATATTAATTTATGGGTTCTATCTGGAAGTTATACTAGCTCAAAGTAGGTTAGGGAATTATGCGTGCACGTGAGTGGTTTCTTATATAAGGATTGTACACAAGGCATAATACTTTATGTTATTTAGTTTGGATTGAAGTTAAATAATCGTGGAGATGAATGGACGAACGTTTTGCCCGTGTTGGAAACACGCTCCGGTATGACGTTACTGTGTACGATCCAGAGGTGATCTTGGAGCCGCGGGTAATGGATACCCGGGTGTTACAAATCAATCGGAGCTCAGCACCGTATTTGGAGGCTCCACCCTGTCTTTATTTTGATGCGCTCACATGGTTACACGGGAACGGGGTTAAGAGAATATAGGTTTTCCGGGGGGTCTGAGGAGATAATTATGTTTTTCGATGCTAGGTCTACAGAAGGCTTTCAAAGTGCGATTGGCTGGATCGGCGTTAGTTTTCTATTGAATTTGTTTCTCCTAAATACGGTCGGTGCCCAGTTTAGTGGTGGCTTCCCGGGTCAGATGAATCTGCCGAAGAGCGACTTCACCTGGACATGGGGTCGTAAGCCAAACGGAGAGGTCAGGTTTGAGGATTTTTCAGTACTTGGAAATGAACTAAGCTTCCGTTGTGATCTGACGGGGAGACTACGAATTGGGTCGCGGCTATCGAGAATGGACATCAGAAATCTCGAAAACGAGCTGCGCGGTCAAATGAGTTTCATACAATCAGCGACTTATATGATGAATAATTTGGATGCAAATCGTGAACTCGAGTGGGCCACGCTAGAGTGCAAACTTCCAGAACCGCCGGATGAAAGCAAGGGGATGTCAGGAGCAAGAATCAGACCAAGGTAGCGAGCTTTAGCTCTTTTCGAGAACCGATTCCATCTTATACGATGATACGCTAGTGCTTCGACCGGGGCTTTTTAAAGGTCGAGCTAGATCTCTCGCGCGAGCTGCGCGGCAAGGCCGATATAAGTTGCTGGTTTTAGGTCAAGTAGGCGCTGCCGTTCCGCCTCTGGAATTTCTAATGAACTGATGAATATTTCTAGCTTTTCTTCTGTTATCTCCTGTCCACGGGTTAATGCTTTAAGTTGCTCGTAGGCGTCTGCTATTCCATAGCGGCGCATGCAGGTCTGGATAGCTTCCGCAAGGACTTCGACACTACCGTTCAGATCTGACGCTATCCGCTGCTTGTCTGCTTCGAGTTTTCCAAGGCCGCGACTTGCGGACTCAATTGCGATGAGAGAATGTCCCAGCGCAACGCCGACGTTGCGAAGTACCGTAGAATCGGTGAGGTCTCTTTGAAACCGCGATCGAGGAAGCTTCTCGGCAAGAAATGTTAAAAGCGCGTTAGCAATGCCTAGGTTCCCTTCCGCATTTTCAAATTCGATTGGATTGACCTTGTGCGGCATCGTTGATGATCCGATTTCGCCGCTAATGGGACGAGATTTGAAATAGCCTAGGCTCACATATCCCCAGAGATCCTGACAGAGGTCGAGCAGTACTGTATTGAACAGGTTAAGTGCTTGTGCGTACTCAGCAATCCAATCGTGAGGCTCTATTTGGGTAGTATAGGGAGTGGGCAAAAGATCTAGTGAAGCAATAAAGCGACCAGATATAGCGGGCCAATCGGCGTCCGGGTAAGCAGCAAGGTGCGCGTTGAAGTTTCCGACTGCACCGTTAATTTTTCCGGTGATCGGTATATTAATAAAACGCTCGGTTTGTTTTCTCATACGATATACGATGTTGGCAAGTTCCTTGCCGAGAGTCGTTGGACTTGCTGGCTGACCATGTGTCCGTGCGAGCATTGGTATGTCGGCAAATTTGTGGGCGAGAGCCTGTAATTGTTTTGTGATTGCCTCCATGTTTGGCGTTAACACGAGTTCCCGAACATCTTTAAGCATTAGCGCGTAGGACAAGTTATTAATGTCCTCAGAAGTGCATGCGAAATGGATAAATGAGTAAAGATCAGTTGCTGAATCCGAAACATTCTCTAACTTGTTCCGAAGAAAATATTCGACTGCTTTAACATCGTGATTGGTTTCTGCTTCGAACATTTTGACATGCTGAGCATCATCGAGGCTGAAGTGATCAGTAACCTGTGTTAGAACGTCCTTGACAGATTCATTGAGCGGGCCGAGTTCGCTCAGAGCTGATTCGTTAGCTAAATGCTGGAGCCAGCGCACTTCAATCAAAGTGCGATAACGGATCAGAGCATATTCGGACAGGTACTCGCGCAGTGGCGCGGCCTTTGCGGAGTAGCGCCCGTCTAACGGTGATAGTGCTATTAGTGTACTGGGATCCACAGGTTTGCTCGGTGTCCCTATACAAGCAGTTGCGGAGTGAGCATCATACACTGTTCCTCGGGTTTCTCCGACCCCGGGGAGTTACGGCTGGTAGTAACCATGAAAGGATAGTAAGGATTCACTATGGCAAGCAAAACACGAATCGAGCGAGATAGTATGGGTACGTTGGAAGTCCCTTCGGACGCTCTTTGGGGCGCGCAGACACAGCGAGCCGTTAATAATTTTCCCATTAGTGGTCTTACCATGCCACGCTATTTCATTCGTGCGCTCGGGCTGATCAAAGCGGCAGCTGCCGCTGCTAACTCAGAGTTGGAGCTATTGTCTAGCGATATCGCTGAGGCCATCAAGACGGCAGCGGCTGCGGTCGCTAGCGGTGAGCATGATACTGAGTTTCCGATAGATGTATTCCAAACTGGCTCAGGAACTAGTTCTAATATGAATGCGAACGAGGTTATCGCGAATTTAGCGAGTGAGGCGTCGGGACTTAGTGTTCATCCTAACGATCACGTGAACATGGGCCAAAGCAGCAACGATGTGATTCCTTCGGCTATACATGTGAGTGCTGCTCTTGCCGTCACGGAAGTGCTACTGCCCTCGCTTCACCACTTATCAGATGTGATTCAACGCAAGGGTGGGCTACTTGGCGATATTGTGAAGACTGGGCGCACGCATCTCATGGACGCTATGCCTGTCACATTCGATCAGGAATTATCTGGTTGGAATGCACAGATTATAGCGAATTGTGATCGGATCGAAGGCGTTTTGCCGAGGCTAAGTAGCCTCGCACAGGGTGGTACAGCGGTTGGGACTGGTATCAATGCTCATCCTGAGTTTGCAGTTCGTGTATGTGAAGATCTCGCTAGTAAAACGAGCATCGGTTTTTGTCCTATTGATAGCTATTTTGAAGCGATGAGTAGCCAGGACACGGCTGTTGAACTTTCCGGTCAGCTCAAGACTACTGCAGTGAGCTTGATGAAGATCGCTAACGATTTACGCTGGATGAATAGCGGGCCATTAGCTGGGCTCGCTGAAATTTCACTTCCTGCGCTACAGCCTGGCAGCAGCATAATGCCAGGCAAAGTGAATCCCGTCGTTCCAGAGGCTGTGGCAATGTCTTCAGCGCAGGTAATAGGTAACGATGCCACTATCACGATAGCTGGCCAATCTGGTAATTTTCAGCTCAACGTCATGCTTCCCGTGGTGGCGTACAATCTTTTACAAAGTATCGAGCTACTAGGTAACTCAGCTCGTGTCCTTGCGGATTCAGCTATCGAGGGGTTCGCGGTAAATGAAGCGCGTCTTCAGGAGGCGCTAGAACGTAATCCGATTCTTGTGACGGCCCTGAATCCGGTCATTGGTTATGAGAAGGGTGCTGCCGTGGCTAAGCAGGCCTACAAGGATGGTCGTGCAATTCAGGAAGTAGCGGCGGAGGAAACTGATTTAAGCCAGAAGGATCTCAAGGATTTACTCGATCCGATGGAGCTAACGCGAGGCGGGATTAAGGGTTAAATATCTTTGCGTGCGTTGATTGAAAAGCAGCTTGCCGAGGCGCCTGCTCCTGTGAGCGCGGTGACTCGGTTTTTGGATCAGGTACAAGGGCCGGTTTCGCCGGAATTGCGCGATTACCTTAACGATTCTCCGAAACCCGCTGCTGTTTTGCTAGCGCTTATCGAACGGCCAAGGGGGTTGCAGGTTTTATTGACTAAGAGAGCTGACCATTTAAGTGATCACGCGGGTCAGGTGAGTTTCCCCGGTGGGCAACTTGAGAGAACCGATTCCGGGCCAATTGAAGCAGCTCTAAGAGAGGCTCAGGAGGAGGTAGGGCTTCATAGGTCTCTGGTTTCGGTTGCCGGCACCATGCAAGACTTTTTAACGGGTACGGGCTACGTCATCACACCCATCGTCTGTTTTGTATCAAACGAATTTGAGGCAATTCCAGAGCAAAGCGAGGTTGCGGAAGTTTTCGAGGTGCCACTGACATTTTTGCTCGCTAAGGGAAATATTCGCCTAACTCAGCGGGAACGGTTCGGGACGATTATGAAAATGTATGATTTTGACTATGCTGAGCATTATGTTTGGGGAGCTACGGCGGCTATCCTTAAAAAATTTATTAATACTATATCTATGTTTAACAATTAGATATGCTAATAATGGATAAATTACTTGATATCATGGTGCGACTCCGTCACCCAGAAAGTGGCTGTCCTTGGGATCGTGCACAGACCTTCAAGACGATCGCTCCCTATACCATTGAGGAAGCTTATGAGGTTGCGGACGCCATAGACAGGGAGAATCTTATTGATCTCAAGGATGAGCTTGGAGATCTGCTACTCCAAGTCGTTTACCACGCACGTATGGCAGAAGAGGCTAACGCGTTCGATTTCTCGGCGGTTGTAGAGACTATTTGCGATAAAATGACGCGTCGCCACCCACATGTTTTTGGTAATGATACGGGTTTGGATCCCGATTTACAGACAGAGGCGTGGGAGGTCTTGAAGAGGTCGGAGCGGATAGAAAACGGGGATTCTGGTGTTTTAGGAGGGATTCCTAAGATGCTACCAGCGTTGACTAAGGCCGCGAAATTGGGACGTCGAGCGGCGCTTGTCGGTTTCGATTGGCCCGGACTGGCGGGCCCAAGGGCTAAACTTGACGAAGAATTAACGGAACTTGATGAGGCTATTAGCCGAGGTGATAGGAAAGCAGTCAGTGCTGAAATGGGAGATGCGCTGTTTTCCTTGGTGAATGTCTGTCGACATCTAAAGTTGGATCCGGAAACCTGTCTACGCGATGCAAACGTTCGGTTTATCGAACGTTTCAATCGAGTTGAGGAGAAAGTCGGCAAAGCTGATGGTGACTGGCAAGCATTTGATAGCGATCGTCTTGAGTCGTTCTGGCAGGAAGCTAAAGCTGAAACTTGAACAAAACGTATATGAGTTACGTTTCTAATGTTTGAAGGAAAAATTGATGAGTTGCGATTTCACTTCTACTTGTGATCTCTACGATGAATATCTGGCGAGGGCGCGGGTGCCGTCTACGGTTCTCACCCATTTTGGTGGTCGTACAAAATTCTCCGGATTTGCGACGACTATTAAATGTTTTGAAGATAACTCCCGTGTCCGTGAACTCGTGCAGATGCCGGGTGATGGCAAAGTTATGGTCGTGGATGGCGGTGGTTCATATCAATGTGCGCTCGTAGGCGACGTGATAGCGGGGATGGCTTGTGATAACGGATGGGAAGGTATTGTTATTTTCGGTTGCGTTAGAGATAGCGTGGCACTAGCTAAACTCGACATCGGTCTCATCGCGCTTGCCACAACGCCGAAGAAGTCCATACGCAAAGATGTTGGGGAGGTAGAGTTGTCGATAATGTTCGACGATACTGTGTGCCATCCCGGCGATCGGGTTTTTGTCGATGAAGACGGCGTCTTGTTACTTGATAGAGGCGATTAAGATCATAGGGATGAACTCTCTATAGAATTCGGTGAGTGCTAGCTAAAGAAGGTTGGTGATGCTCGAGGCTCTAAGGGCGGGTAGGAAGTCACCAATGTACGAAGCGGGCCAGGGCACTCTGAGCAACTGGTGAAAAAGAAAATAGGACACGCTCCATACACCGAGACTAACCGCTAAAGTAGTTTTCCAACCTTCTTTTGCCTCTATACGTAGGTAGCCTAATAAGAAGAGGAGGATTGCGGGTAGCAAACCGATTAGTAGTGCGGCGCCGAGGGTAAAGAAGCACCATGCAAAATAGCGAACGGTGGATTGTGATGATTCAACGTCATTGAAGCCATCTAGCTTCGATGGCATGTCTGTATTGTGCATGCTAGACCCGGATCCATCAGAGGCGTTCGTCACAGGAGTAGGCTTCGTGCTGATAAATAATGTGACTAGTAATTGCCATGAGGCGAGGAGAAGGCCAAGCCAGCCAACGATTTGTGGCACAAGTCTTGCACCAAAGTCCCATTGCAATGATCCGGCAATTGCAGTTAAGAAAAACGCGATTACTGCCACGTTAAACCAGAATGCTGAATCGGCGCTCTGCGGTTTGAATCGAAAAATTAATTTAGCGGCCGGATCCCCGCGACGCTTTATTAGGTCAGTAACAATAGGTTTTAAGACACTGTAGATCGTGATTAGTAAGACGCCGATCACAATTGGTCGAAAGAGCCATTCAGTGTCATAACGTTGGAAAGAAATAAACATATAGCGTTCTAGCAATCCGCCGAGCACGAGACCGAGCAACAAAGGGGGTCTTGGCCAGTCCGCTCGTTTCATCGCCCATCCAAGCAGTCCGAATCCGAGCAAGGCGACAACATCACCCCACTGGCGTGTTGCTTGATAAGCACCAATAAAAATAATCGATAGTACGATGGGAGCTAGAATACCTACTCTAATGCGGGCGATTGCGGCAAGTTGTTGCGCAAAGATGAAACAGATCCCACATCCAAGAACATTTGCTAACGCAACTGTCCAAACAAGCGTATAGGTTACATCTAGGCGAGTCGTGAGCATGTCGGGGCCTGGAGAGAGCCCATGAATCAAAAAAGCACCAAGTAATAACGCCATTGCAGCAGTGGCAGGCACACCAAAAGCAATTGTAGAGACCAGTGCGCCGCCTTCTTTAGCATTGTTTGAGCTTTCAGATGCAATTACTCCGCGGACGTCTCCTTTACCGAAAGTTTCTGTAGCACCTTTCTCTGTTCGCATTGCGTGTCCATAAGCGATCCATGGAATTACTGGTGCACCAATACCGGGTACAGCGCCTAAAGTGCTTCCAATTCCCGAGCCACGGAACACAAGAGGGAGGTTGGACAACGTATCCTTGACCCCCGCTAATTGGCCCTTTACGGTAGCAGCGCCAAGATCTTTTCGTATAGCTCGTTTACTGATTGTCATTTCTGCAATCTCCGGGATTGCGAATAATCCGAGCGCTAAGGGTACAAGCGGTATCCCCTCAAGAAGATATAGAGAGCCAAAAGTCCAACGTTCGATTGCCGTATTCGGTTCCTCACCGACGGTAGCAATCATTAGCCCAATCGCTGCAGCAGCTAGTCCTTTTAGCGCGTTACCGCCACTTAGCACGCCAATTAATGACAATCCAAATATACAAAAGGCGAGAAGCTCGGGGGACCCGAAACTTAGAATAAACGGTCGCAAGATAGGGACGCTTAAAGCTAGAAAAAGGGCACCGAGAAGCCCACCAAGTACTGATGCGGAGAAAGCGGCTCCAAAAGCGCGCGCCGCTAGACCCTGTTTGGCCATGGGATGGCCGTCCAAGATCGTAGATGCTGACCCAACGGTACCTGGCACACCAAATAGTACTGCTGGAATGGTGTCTGACGTGGCGACAACCGCCTGTAGTCCTACTAGGAACGCAAGCGCGGTGAATGGGTCCATATTGAATGTAAATGGCAGAAGCAAAGATAGACCGACAATTCCGCTAAGTCCTGGGATAACCCCAAGCGCTAGACCGATAATGACTCCTAGAGCCACAAACATAAGTCGTGAAGGGTCAAAGACGATCTCGAGCGCACTTAATGCCATCTCAAACATAGATTTATTATCTTCCGTCTAGTCCTAGGATTGATCTTGCCTCAGACACAATGTTGTTTGGTGTTTTGAGAGCTTGTTCCACAAAGAGCTCTAGTTCACTACCTACAGTAGGTTGTAATTGTGCCTTTACTATCGAGTTAATGGCATAAATAAATTCGGGGTCTATCATTAGAGAGGCAAATGCTGTTCGTAATGCGTCGATTCGATCAGAAGGAACTCCAGGCGGCGCAAATAATGGCCATCCCATCTGAGGGCCAATTTCAATAAAATCTACAAGTGCCGTATCGCGTTCACTAGAAATAAGATCCCGTAAATATGGTACGCCAGGTTCCGCGAGTGGATTGGGTGGCCCCATATACAGTAGGTGGGTTATTCGACCATCGCTCAGCCAGCCAGGTCGAGTTATCGCCCAAGCCTGAAGACTACTGGATTGTCCGTCAACTTCGCCCCTTTCCATCGCAAAAACAACATCATTACTACTTTCATAACCGGTAACGATGTTGAACTTTAAGCCCAGTAACGCTTTTGCTAGCGCGGGAAACTGATGGGCAGGCGAGCCTCGTCCTGTTGTTCCGATGAAGAGCTCAGTGTTGGTTGCTTCCCCAATAGTAGTCGCAGACGCCGTACTTATAACCGATACGATTCCCGTGTATTTTAGTGCCGATCCGATCCAGTTTATTTCCCGGCCATCAAATCTAGTCCGCGTCGGTTCCATTATTTGTGCGGTGATAATTCCGGGAAGGGAATAACCCAGCACTGTTCCGTCTCTTGGTGCCGAGCGGTAGAGCTGGTTTGTCATAGTGATGCTCCCGCCACCTGGAATATTTTGTACGATTATCCGAGGGTTGCCGGGAAAATGCCGTTGAAGATGTTCTGCGATGACGCGACCAGAAATATCTGTAGTACCGCCAGGACCTGAACCGACAAGTATTGTCACTGTGCGATCTTCGTAATAATCGGAGACGTTTTGTGAGAGCGCTACGTTAGCCGTTAGGATTGAGAAAATAGAAAGATAGAAGGTTTTACTATGCATCCGCACTTTTTCTCGACTGTTGTGGCCCGCAGTAGGATAATTGTCACAATAATGGAGTCAACTTGTGTTTCCGGATAGATTGCTAATGAATTTCCCGTTTGCTACTAGAATTGTCAATGAGCCGGGTTGAGTATTCGGATTTTCAGGCGCATCTGGCGACACTAGAGGCGCGCGGTCTTCTTCATCGCATAGAACGGCCTATTAATAAAGATACTGAACTGCACCCGCTCGTTCGCTGGCAGTTTCAGGGCGGTCTTCCGGAATCTGAGCGTCGAGCTTTTCTTTTTACGAACGTAACGGATAGCGATGGTCGACATTATGATATGCCGGTTGCCGTTGGTGCGCTAGCCGCGACACCGGAAATTTACGCGATAGGGATGGGTGTTGAAATCGATGGTATCGGCGCAGCATGGTTACATGCGATGGCGAACCCGATTGCTGCTGAACTAACGGACTCTCCTGCTTGTCAGGAAATTATCGTTCTGGGAGAGGAATTGAAATTGCCCGGTAATGGGCTGGGGCGTTTGCCAGTGCCTGTTTCAACACCGGGCTATGATGCGGCGCCATATCTCGCTGCGACACTGGTTATAACCAAAGATCCTGAGACTGGTATTGCAAACATGGGTACTTATCGTGGTGCGTTAAAAGCGCCGGACCGACTTGGGGTGCGTATGGCAACGCGTATCGGGGGTGCCGGCGGGTATCTGCATTGGCAAAAATATAAGTCTCGCGGTGAATCGATGCCAGTTGCGATCGTCGTCGGAGCACCGCCAGTGGTCGCATTTACTGGCCCTCAAAAACTTCCTATTGGAAAGGATGAGATGGAGGTTGCAGGTGGTCTAGCTGGCACACCAATTCGCGTTGTTCAGGCGAAGACGGTTGATCTGATGGTGCCAGCTGACGCGGAGATTGTGATAGAGGGCCTAATTGACACAGAATTATTAGAGCCCGAAGGGCCGTTTGGTGAGAGTCACGGACACGTTGCGCTTGAAGATTTCAACATGGGTATGAAAGTTACAGCAATAACACATAAAAAGAATGCGGTCTTCGCATCGATTATCAGCCAGGTTACTCCTAGCGAGTCGAGCGTTTTAAAAAAGGTAGCCTATGAGCCGTTGTTTCTAGCCCATCTCCGCGACGAGTTAAAAGTGCAAGGTATTAGGCGCGTTTCGATGCATGAACCGCTTACTAACATTCGACCGGTTATTTTTCTGCAATTTGATGATGACACACCGAGAGAAGAAGTCTGGCGAGGGTTGAAAGGTGCAGCGACTTTGCAGGCGCAATGTGGAAAAATTGTAATAGCAGTAAGTCGCGATATCGACCCTTCGAACACTGATGCCATCTTTTGGTCGATGGCTTATCGTGCGAACCCCGTCAACGATCTTGAGATAGTCCCAGATCGGGCTGTAGGCCACGGACCGAAGTCAGGTCGGACGGGTAATGATTCGGGAATATTGATCGATGCTACTCGGAAAGTATCGATGCCACCGCTCGCGCTACCAACGAAGTTATACATGGAGGGCGCGCGCGCGATTTGGGAAGAATTGGAGCTACCACCGCTTTCACCAAAGTCACCCTGGCATGGTTATTCGTTGGGAGATTGGAATGAGAGCTGGGAGCAATTTGCGCAGAACGCGGTGGCGGGGCGCTGGGCAGAAAATGGTATGGAAACATTTGAACGGCGGCACGGAGGCATAAAGCCAGAGACTCCGGTCCGAAATATAGAGGATGATGGTTAGTGTCGATATTTGAAGCTGACGGAAATATCGACCAGGGTTTAATTGCGAGCATTGGAAAGCCGGTTCCGCGAAAAGAGGATAAAAGGCTTATAACGGGGCGGGGACACTTCACCGATGACTTTAATTTTCCTAGTCAGGTATATGCTGCTTTTGTCCGCTCACCGTATCCACATGCCGAAATCGTTAGCATAGATACGGCTTCTGCTATAGAGATGCCCGGCGTTCTCGCCGTCTATACAGGTGCTGATTGCCGGGCTGATCAACTCGGGGCCGTTCCGCACAACCCCGTACCGTCAACTCGTACGGATCTTAAGCTCAAATCCCCCGGTGGCGGAGACATCTTTGTTGGTCCGCAAGTGTTATTACCTGAAGACAAGGTTCGGCATGTTGGGGAGGCTATTGTGATGGTAATTGCAGCGACGCGCAGCGAGGCATTGGATGCATCCGAGGCTGTTGAAGTGGATTACTTACCGCTTGCTTCGGTATCGGATAGCGTCGTTGCAGCGGCGTCTGGCGCGCCAACTGTTTGGACTGAGGTGCCTGACAATATTTGCTGCGATACGACTTTCGGTGATGCTTTGGCTACTGATAAGGCTTTCGATAATGCAAAGCATGTTTTTAGTATGGAATTTCGGATTAGTCGTGTGACCGGCGTTCCTCTTGAGCCACGAGCAGCGCTTGGCGATTACGATATAAAAAATGAGCGCTATACCCTATATGCTGGAAGTAACGGGGCTGTAAGGCACAAACAACAAATAGCAAAAGCTTTAAGAGTTGATCCGGAATCGGTACGAATCCTTTGTCATGATGTTGGCGGTAACTTTGGAACCAAAAACCGCGTTTATGTTGAGTTCGCTCTCGTGTTATGGGCATCTCGCAAGCTGACTCGGCCAATAAAATTTACGGCGACTCGTGCTGATTCTTTTGTCAGTGATCTCCAAGGTCGTGACCTCGTAACGACTGTAGAACTCGCAGTTGCAGAAGATGGCCGGTTTCTCGCCTATCGTGCTTCTAATGTGAGTAATGTGGGTGCACGTGTAGTGTCGCTATCGCCGCTTGGAAAGGGCATCGCTTTGGTGACGGGGGGATACGATATTCCAATTGCGACGGCTCGCGCCAGGGCGGTTTTCACCAACACCGTGCCGACTCAAGCTTATCGAAGTTCTGGTCGACCCGAGGTCATTCACGCGCTGGAACGGTTAATCGATACCGTTGCGTATGAGCTAAAAATTGATCCAATTGAACTTCGGCGGCGTAACCTAGTAAAAGCTGGTGCGATGCCGTACCAAAATCCTCTTGGCATTTTTTATGATAGTGGTGATTACACGGAGAATATGAACATAGCGCTTGAGCTTTCTGAGTGGGAAACATTTTCTTCCCGCAGAGCGAGGGCTCAGGAACAAGGTAAATGCCGCGGAATTGGTATTGCAAATTACGTAGAATCATCAATCGGTGCTCCCTCCGAGCGTGCTGAATTACATGTAAGCCCAGCAGGTTTTGTGTCAGTAATTGTGGGTACCCAACCTACTGGGCAAGGTCACGAGACTAGCTTCGCGCAGGTAGTAGCGGACGTGTTGGGGATCGGAACAGACTTGGTAGAGATTGTGACGAGCGATACGGATGTTGTGAGTTTTGGTGGCGGCTCCCACTCCGGACGATCGATGCGTCATGCGGCGACAGTGATTTGCCTCGCTGCTGAAGAACTCATTCATCGCGGTCGCCGAATTGCTGGACTTGCCTTTGGTAGCGATGAGACGGAGGTTGACTTTTTAAATGGCCAATTCAGTACTATGGATCAATCTTTGGATTGGTTTGAGCTAGCGCAGAAAGCAAGAAAAATGCAGCTCTCTGGTGATCTAGTTGGTGGCCTCAGTGTTACAAAAGATAACGAGATGCACAGCCCGGTCTTCCCTAACGGTTGCGCTGTCTGTGAAGTAGAGGTTGATCCTGAAACAGGTGTTACCATTATCAAGCGGTATGTTGCTGTTGACGATGTCGGTCGTGTTATCAATCCCTTGATTGTAGATGGTCAGACGCACGGTTCTATTGCTCAAGGGGTCGGGCAAGCTCTCTGGGAGCAGTGCCTTACCGATCGAGAATCCGGGCAACCGCTGATGGGCTCGTTAATGGACTACGCCATTCCGCGTGCAGATGATTTGCCTTTCTTTATCACTGAGCTTAACGAGGTGTTGTCTCCGACTAATCCACTAGGTATCAAATCTGGTGGCGAGGGACCGACGACAGCAGCGTTAGCTGTTGTCATAAACGCGATTGTTGATGCGCTAAGAGAATACGGCGTTACCGACATTGAGTTACCCGCTACACCTCACCGTGTTTGGCAGTCAATTCAATCTTCTCGCGCCGTATGACTATAGATCCTTTAAGACTTATTGCTTTTCCCGGCGCACCAAATTTACCGGTCTTCGTCGCAATGGATCGTGGTTACTTTGAGGCTGCTGGTGTAAATGTTTTACTTGAAACTACCCCGAGCTCTAGTTATCAGGCCGAATCGCTCATAAAAGGTGCATTTCAAATTGGGGCAACTGCGTTCGACAATGTTGTCGCTTATCAGGAAGGACAGGGTGCGGTCAGCTTTGAGGAGAGCCCAGATCTATTTGCGTTTATGGGGGCTACCCAACTCGAGTTATCGCTTGTTGTAGCTCCAGAGATTGAGTCTTTCAATGATTTGCGCGGTAAATCGGTCGCGTTAGATGCGCTAGCAACCGGTTTCGCTTTTGTTCTTTATCGAATGTTGGAGAAGGCTGGACTCAGTGAGGACGACTATAAAAAAGTTCCGGTCGGTGCGACCCCTCAACGTTGGGAATCGGTCAAAGCGGGTAAGCATGCTGGAACGTTGACAATAGAGCCGTTCACGAGTGTCGCGATTGCCAATGGGTTTCGGGTGCTTGCGAATAGCCGTAGCGTTTTAAGACGTTATCAAGGGGGGGTTTTTGTGGTTAGCCGTAATTGGGCGGTTTCTCATAGCGATTCGCTGATAGCGTTTATTAGAGGCTATCTTGAGGGGCTGGCGTGGACTTTAGAGCCAAATAATTATGATGAAGCTGTTGTCACGTTACAGAGGAATATGCCTGCGATAAAGGACGGTGTTGTGGACGCGGTTATGGTCAAGCTGTTGTCTCCCGAGACCGGCTTGACACCCCTCGCTACGCTAGATGGATTGGGGATGAAGACTGTTCTCGACCTGCGTAATTGTTACATGCAAACGGAAGAGGCGCTCCGTAATATCGACCGATATATTGATCTAACTTACTACAATCGAGCAATTACCTAGTGGTTTCTACTAGAATTAAGATTTTCGGCAGTCATGACAGATAATAAAAATTATTTTTAGAGAGGAGCGCGGCAGGGTCCGTAGGGGGGGGGCAAAGTGGTAAACAAATGCTCCACGTTCTATGCTTCTAGGTTCATTCTCGCTCTCCAAATACAGGGGCTGTAATGAAAGACGAAGAAAAGCCAGAGGGCGTAAATCGCCGTGAGTTTCTTTCTACTGCTACAGCTGGCGTTGCCGCTGCAGCATTGACTAAACCTGCTGTTGCGCAGGAGGGTGGCGCAACTAACGGGCAGGAGGACGCTGTATCACCGCTAACGGCTGCCCAGGAGGCGATGGAGTCTGATACGCCCGATGGTTACGGTGCCGATGAGGCGATGGAGTATTTTGTTCGGCACCCAGGTTCCGATTTCATGGTTGATGTTATCAAAGACATCGGTTTTGACTTTATGACGACGAATCCCGGTTCGAGTTTTCGCGGGCTACATGAATCTGTTGTTAATTACGGTAAGAACACAGCACCAGAATTATTAACCTGTACGCATGAAGAGCAAGCGGTTGCAATGGCACATGGCTACTCTAAGGCCACCGCCGGACAGCCGCTAGCGGTGCTTGTTCACAGTACTGTTGGCTTACAGCATGCGTCCATGGCTATTTACAATGCGTGGTGTGATCGGTCCCCAATGCTCATACTTGGTGGCAATCATCTAGAGGCAACTGAAAGACGCACGGGAGTGGAGTGGTCGCACTCGGCGCAAGATGCGGCAAGAGTGGTTAGAGACTATACGAAGTGGGATGACGCGCCCCTGTCTTTGCAAGGCTTTTCCGAATCCATGGCGCGTGCCTATAAAATTTCGACTACGCCACCGATGGGACCAGTAGTCGTTATTATCGACGGACATCTCCAGGAAGGCGAAGTTGGTGACCAGGCACCGACGATACCGGGCGTTGCACCAACCCAGCCACCGCATGGTGACCTTTCTGCGCTGGATGAAGCTGCACGTTGGCTTGTTGAGGCCGAATCTCCGGCTATTGCGGTAGACCTCATGGCGCATAATCAGGATGGGATTGATGCGCTTATCGAACTAGCTGAAGAATTGCAGGCTCCTGTTTATAACCAATTCGGTCGAGTTAATTTTCCTAACACGCACTATTTATCTCAGGGTGCCAATGTAATCGCGCAGGCTGATGTTGTTTTAGGTCTTGAGCTCTATGACACCTGGGGTATTCTCAACACGGTTCGTGACCGCGTTCATCGTGATTCGCTACGCACGGCGCGACCTGATGTCCGCGTCATCGACATCGGAGTAAAGGATCTTTTCACGAAGTCTAATTATCAAAGTTTCCAGCGATATAATGCCGCTGATCTCTCAATCGCTGGTGACGGCCAGACTTCTCTGCCAGCATTGACGGAGGCTGTTCGTCGGCACATGACCAGAGCCAGACGTGCGAGCAATGCGCAGCGTGAAGAGCGCTGGCGAGCAGCACATGCGCTGGCGCGTACTGCGAGTGTCGATGCAGCGCGCTACGGATGGGATTCAAGTCCTGTCAGCACGGCACGGCTTTATATGGAGCTATGGGATCTCGTGAAAGATCGCGACTGGGCGCTTGTCTCCGACGATAATTCTCAAAGTCGTTGGGCGAGACGGCTATGGTCTGTCGATCAACACTATCAATACATCGGTCGTTCAGGGGGAGCGGGCTTAGGCTATGGAGCGCCTTCAGCTTTGGGTGCGGCGTTAGCTCACCGTGATGCCGGACGGCTTGCGATTAATATCCAGCGTGATGGCGACATGATGTATGTGCCCGGAACATTCTGGACTGCCGCGTATCATAAGATCCCAATGTTGACCGTCATGCATAACAATCGGGGATATCATCAGGAATTTATGCATTTGCAACGTATGGCTGCGCGGAGGCAACGAGGGATCGACGGGAGTTCGCATGTGGGTAACGAGCTGAATAATCCCGCGCCAGATTTCGCTCAGATAACGGCCGGAATGGGTGTTTGGTCGGAGGGACCGATTACGGACCCTAAAGATCTCAAAGCGGCGCTTGTGCGTGCAATCGATGTTGTTGATCAAGGTGAGCCAGCGTTAGTCGATGTCGTTTGCCAGCCGCGGTGAGGTGTAAAATGATGATCTATAGAGCGATGAACTACCTACGGCTCCTAGCTTGGATCGTGTTGGGATTGGTTTCCACCACAGTTGCTGGGCAAGACATTGGTGATACGGCGAACGAGGGGCGGGAGTTATACAACGTTAATCAATGCTGGCAATGCCACGGATATGAAGGGCAGGGTGGGGCCGCGGTGCGTATCGCACCGACCATTTATCCCTTTATAGCGTTTGCTACATTGGTTCGACATACAAACCTCATGCCAGCCTATTCACCAGATGTTTTGAGTGATGAGGATCTACAGAAAATTTTCGAGTTCGTTAGAGCGGTACCAGAGCCACCCGCGATTGAAGATATTCCAGAGTTGTCTGGGATTCAGTAGGCGATCGCCGCTGTCAAGGGTGACTACCTACCCGGAGGTCAAAAAATGAGTATCGTCAAGTTGCGCGTAAATGGTGTAACCCATGAAGTGGATATCGACGACGAATCGATGCCCTTGCTATACGTACTGCGCAATGATCTTGGACTACAGGGCCCGCGTTTTGGCTGCGGTCTTGCCCAGTGTGGTACTTGTACCGTTATCGTTGATGGTATTGCTCTTCGTTCTTGTATCTTGCCTGCGGCGGCGGTACGGGGAGAGATTACGACGCTGGAAGGACTTTCAGGGGAGGGTCAGCTCGATGCAATACAGCAGGCCTGGATAGATGAGCAGGTGCCGCAGTGTGGCTATTGTCAGAATGGCCAGATTATGAACGCAAAAGCACTACTGGATCGGAATCCAAACCCTACCGATACCGAGATCCGTGAGGGTATGGAAGGCGTGCTATGTCGTTGTATGACTTATTACCGAATTCAGGCTGCGATCAAGCGAGCGGCGGGCATAATGACAGGTGCTGTGCTGGATAGTGACGAACAAGCTGCTTCGTCGATTCTGTCCGCTTCTGTAGCAGCCAATGAACCCGAGGCGATCGAATGAGCGGTGTACTTCGGCTTCCGAAGTTTCTTGAGGAGACGCTTCTAGCAGGTAATCTTACTGCTTCGCGACGGAGTTTCCTGAAATCTTCTGGTGCCCTAGTCGTTAGCTTTAGTGCTACCCCAGTGGGGCGAGCACTTGCACAGGTGGCAGGCGAAGGGCTTTACCTAGATCCAGATCCTCTGCAGCTCGACACATGGATCGTTATTCACCCCGATAACACCGCGACATTTTTCGTTGGCAAGACCGATGGTGGTCAGGGCACTGGCACCGCGTTTCGACAGATGATGTGTGACGAACTTGATATTGCTTATGACAAAACGAGTCTCATCATGGGCAGTACTGACACAACGCCGGATCAAGGAGGCTCGGGAGGCTCGGACGCTATTGAGCGTGATGGCTGGCCGATGCGGTGGGTGGCTGCTGAGGCAAGGCGCGTCTTACTAGAACTTGCCTCCGATCACCTAAATACCCCGGTGGACGGGCTTACGGTTCGTGACGCGACGATTTCCTCGAAGCTCGACACGGTTAAATCGGTTTCCTACGCTGAGCTCTTAGGCGGAGAGAGGTTTCAGATTGGGCTGACCGGCGACAATATTAATGCTACTCGCGGAGTAGCTGACGTAAAGCCGGTCAATGAGCTTCGCGTAGTCGGGCAGCCAATTGAGCGGTACGACATCCCAGCTAAGGTTGATGGATCGCTAACCTGGGCTGCTGATGTGAAGTTGCCGGGTATGGTGCATGCGCGGAATGTAAGACCGCCAGTCGTTGGCGCAACCCTGCAAAGCATCGATGAATCGTCGGTTTCAGGTTTGCCGGGTTTCGTCCAGGTAGTTAATCGCGGGAACTATCTAGCGGTGGTCTGCGAGCGAGAAGAGCAGGCTATCGATGCTGCCCAGCAATTGAAGGCAGTATGGACCCCTCCGTCTGTGGCCCCATTCCCTGAATCAGATAAGTTATTCGACTACATGCGAAACGCTATTCCTACGTCGAATCGTGAGAGAGACGCTAACGGTGATCCAGATAGGGAGCTCGAGAACGCTGACTTGATCATAGAAGCTGATTATGAAGTCCCGTTTCAAGGCCATACGGCGATTGGGCCGGCGCATGCACTGGCTGACCCCTCCGATGGCCAAATGACGATCTACTCAAATGATATGAAGTCTTATGGTTTGCGGAGCGGTGTTGCAGAGTTTCTCGATTTGCCTAGGGAGCAAGTGCGGGTCGTATATATGGACGGGCCGCAGGTTTATGGTCGCTCCGCTGCTGATGACGTTGGTTTTGAGGCGGCATTTCTGGCTCACGAACTGAGGGTGCCGGTTCGTTTGCAGTGGATGCGTGATGAGGAGACGGCGTGGGATACAAAGGGTCCCGCCTATACGTTTAAACTGCGTGGTGGGCTCGACGCTGATGGCAAGATCGTCGCGCTTGAATATGATGCTCGTGCGCTCGCCTACAACCATCTCGGCTACAACGATCCTCACACTGTTCTAATTGCTCAACTGATGGGGATTCGCCCTGAGAGCCCTGCCGAAGGTCCCGCTGCTAGGGTGTCTAATATGTATGCTATTCCAAACCGACGGCTAACGGCCCGAGTCGTTAAACTTCCGATGATTTGGGAGACGCCACTTCGTACCGGCAACTTACGGGATCCGAATGGGCCCCAGGTAACGTTCGCGTTTGAGTCTTTTATTGATGAGTTGGCGGTAGTAGCTAGGGCTGACCCTGTTGAGTTTCGTCTCGATATGTTGGCTCGTAGTACCGAGGATGATCTCTTTCGGCGTGCCCGTTCGCTCGCTACTGTTCGCGCTGCCGCAGATGCTTACGGATGGGATTCGCGACCTTCGCCGAATTTGAGCGTAGGAGTCAATGCGGGCCGGATCCTGCGCGGACGCGGTATCGCTTATACATTTCGTAATGGAACTATTGTGGCTACGGTAGCCGAAGTAGAGGTCAATCGTGACACCGGTCGTGTCTGGGTTAAACGTTTAGTTTGTGCTCACGATTGTGGGCTCGTAATTAATCCCGTAGGCCTACGTCAAACTGTTGAATGTGCGATGTTGCACGGCCTAAGCCGTGCACTTTGGGAGGAGGTTCGGTTTGATACTGAAAAAGTGACGAGTACCGACTGGGCGTCCTACCCGAGTCTCCGGCATTCGGATACGCCGGAATCTATTGAAGTCATTGTTGTGAATGGTGACCCTAGACCGGAGCGTATCGATCTGCGGCCATACGGTGCTGGCGAAGCAAGTCATAAACCGATGATCGCTGCAGTTGCCAATGCCATTCATGATGCAACTGGTGTTTGGATGCGTCGAGTGCCCTTTACTCCACAACGTGTGCTCGAAGGCATGAACGCTAGTACCTAGCGAACGGTACCTCTTCGGAGGTGCCGTTTTTTTTGATTGCTAGCTAGTGACCACTTCAGCACGCAGTCTTCGCCTTCAATGATCTTGAATTTCTATCCGTCGCTGGTTTTTTTTAGTCGGTCGTAGATCGGCTTAATGAGATCGAGTGGTAGCGGGAAAACGATCGTATTGGTATTTTTTTCGCTTGATATCTCGGTCAATGTCTGCAAATAACGTAGTTGCAGTGCTTGTGGTTGACCAGATAACACATTTGCGGCATCTGCCAGTTTTTCCGACGCTTGGAACTCACCCTCGGCGTGGATGACTTTCGCACGCCGGGCGCGTTCGGCCTCGGCTTGGGCGGCGATTGCACGGATCATGCTCTCGTCTAAATCGATATGTTTGATCTCAACATTAGTTACTTTGATGCCCCAACTCTCGGTCGTCTGGTCGAGGATTTCTTGAATATCTGTGTTCAATTTTTCACGTTCAGCAAGCATGTCGTCTAATTCGTGCTGCCCGAGAACGGATCGAAGTGTTGTCTGCGCTAACTGACTGGTTGCCTCAACCCGATTTTCTACTTGGATGATGGACTTTTCTGGATCCATGACTCGGAAATAAAGAACGGCGCTGACTTTGACCGAAACGTTGTCCCGAGAGATCACATCTTGTGGTGGGACGTCCATGACAACGGTCCGCAGATCGACTCGGATCATTTTTTGAATGCCTGGAACGACGATGATGATGCCGGGGCCCTTAACTTTCCAAAATCGGCCGAGCAGGAAGATCACGCCTCGCTCGTACTCCCGTAGAATTTTGATCGCGCTATAGAGGAGAGCGACGATCGCGAGGGTTAAAATGACAGGCAATTCAAATAACATAGCTATTCCTTTTCATTAATTTGTGGTGATGGGTTCTACCTGTAGAATGAGTCCGTCAATCATGGAAACGCGTAAGTATTGTCCTTTCGTAACCGGGCTTGTGCTACGCGCGTTCCAACGCTCGCCGTGAACCCAGACATGACCTTCTTCTTCAAAGTCTTCCAGCGCCTCGACTGTCTCACCGATTAATTCCTCCTGACCGCTGACTATAGGTCGTTCGCGAGAACGAATGGCGAACCAGACAATGCCAAGTAGGGTTAAAGCGCCTGCCGTGGCGATAGAGACAATTAAACTGATAGAGACGCCAAACCCGGGGACATCCGAGTCAATGAGAATTACAGAGCCGAACACAAAGGCGGCGATACCGCCCATTCCAAGCGCACCGAAACTTGGCACAAGGAATTCGCTGAATATCAATATGATACCCAGAACGATCAGTGCGAGGCCCGCGTAATTTACGGGTAGGATTTGAAACGAGAATAATGCGAGCAACAGGGAAATCGCGCCGACAACCCCCGGGACGATTGCTCCAGGATTATAGCCTTCGAAAATCAGCCCATAGATTCCAAGTAGCATCAGCATGTAGGCTACGGTTGGGTTACTGATCACTTCAAGAAATTGGGTGCGCCAGTCAGGCTCGAAACGTTCGATTAATAAACCGGTAGTTTCTAGTATCACATCATCACCGTTTATTTCCACCGAGCGACCATCGAGCTGCGCTACTAGATCCGCAAGATTATCGGCCACGAGGTCGATAACATTTTCTTCTAAAGCCTGTTCCGCACTCAGGCTTTCTGCAAGCCGTACAGCCTGCTCTGCCCAGTCGGCGTTGCGGCCCCGACGTTCTGCGAGACTGCGAATATAAGCTACTGCATCGTTTACGGCTTTACGCTCCATCGCCGTTGTGAGAGCTGGAGTGTCGGATTCTTCTGTGTCATCGCCGGTTGTACCACCACTAGCTTCAGTTTCAGCCTCGATTGCATCGGTGTTGCTATCGTCATCCTCTGTTGGTACAGCTGGAGGACCGCCACTGCCACCAATAGCGACAGGGGTCGCCGCGCCGAGATTCGTTGCAGGGGCCATCGCAGCAATATGGCTTGCGTAGAGGATATACGTTCCGGCACTCGCTGCACGTGCGCCTTGCGGGGAAACATAAGTAGCGACGGGTACCGAGGAGTTAAGAATGGCCTGTATCATTTGGCGCATTGAAGAGTCTAGCCCACCAGGGGTATCCATAACGACGAATATGAGCGTTGACCCAGCTTCCTCAGCGCTCTCTATACCACGGACCAGATAGTCGGCAGTGGCGGGGCCGATAGCCCCACTAATCGTTATCAGGGTTGCTATATTTGTGTTTACGGACGTAGGGCTGTTATCGGGAGTTTCTTGTGCAGCAAGCCACAGAGAGCAACCTAGGGCCAGAGAGGCCGCTAGGGCCAAATGTCTTACGCTGGAGGCCAGTAGCGACATATCTATAATAATAACAGGATTATATCTAGCGCCGTAATATCAGAAACTTAGGATAATATCTTTGCACTGTGAAGTGGAGGTTTGTATAGTCCCGGCCCTATGTCTCAGAGCAACATTTCAACAGATTGGCATCCGGCTAGCTGGCAGCAGTATGAAGCCAGTCAGCAGCCCATTTATAAGGACACTGGGTTGCTTGAGCAAACTATTAATGAACTAAATAGTTTGCCGCCACTAGTTACCTCGTGGGAAATTGAAGCACTCAAGGAGCATCTGGCTGCTGCCCAGCTTGGTGAGGCGTTTTTGTTGCAAGGCGGTGACTGTGCGGAGGACTACGCCGAGTGTACCTCAGAGAATGTCGTCCAAAAACTAAAAATCTTGTTGCAGATGTCTCTGGTTCTTGTGACAGGCCTCCATAAGCCCGTCATTAGGGTAGGGCGGATGGCGGGTCAGTATGCTAAGCCTCGTAGCGCCGACGAGGAGACTCTTGATGGTATTTCGCTACCAAGTTACCGCGGCGATTTAGTAAATAGGCTTCCCTTTACGTCCGAAGATCGTGAGCCCGATCCTAAGTTGATGTTGCGCGGCTATGAGCGTGCGGCATTGACATTGAATTTTGTCCGTTCGCTTATAGACGGCGGATTTGCCGATCTGCACCATCCAGAAAATTGGGATCTAAATTTCGTCGGCGAATCACCCTTAGCGTCGGAATATCAGAAACTTGTTGACTCGGTATCGGATTCTCTCGGTTTTTTTGAGTCAGTAATGGGTAACTCGCTACGTACCAAACGAGTGGAATTCTATACCTCTCACGAAGGTTTACACCTTCCATACGAACAGGCTCAGACGCGCTATCTCGAACATCGTGAACGATGGTACGATCTGACCACGCATTATCCTTGGATAGGTATGCGTACGGCTGCCATAAACGGTGCACACGTTGAATATTTTCGTGGAATCTCCAATCCGATGAGCATCAAAGTTGGGACGCGTTTCACGGACGACCACTTGCAAGAATTGATTAATATATTGAACCCAGAGAATGAACCAGGTCGACTAACATTGATTACTCGTTTCGGGGCAAAGGATGTTGAAGAACACCTGCCTCGGGTTATTCAGGCGGTGCGCGCGGCAGACTCACGCGTGCTCTGGGTTTGCGATCCTATGCATGGCAATACAGAATCAACGGCCGAGGGCTATAAGACACGTCGGTTTGATAATATTCTTGCCGAACTTAAATCTGCCTTTCGAATTCATCAAGATATGGACAGCTATCTCGGTGGTGTGCATCTTGAATTGACGGGTGATAATGTCACCGAATGTATCGGTGGTGCGCGCGGTCTCAAAGAAGAGGATTTAGGGCGAGCGTACAAATCCCAGGTGGACCCTCGCCTCAACTACGAGCAGGCCATGGAGATTGCGATGCTGATTGCTGGTCACGTCCGTTCTCAAGGGTGATTTTAGGAGTGCGGCGATTTTTGGAAAATCATACCAGTTAGATTGCCCTTCCTATAAAGTTGATAGTCAAGCGGGCTGCATAGGAGAGATGCTCTCATCGCAGGCTAAACTTTGACCGACACGAGCTACTTCGATCCTGATTGCAGCCATTGCCCCCGGCTGGTGGCCTTTTTGTCGGATTTACGCGGGGATTATCCAGATTACTGGAACGCGCCGGTACCAGCGTTCGGAGATCCCGATGCCAGGTTGCTGATTGTTGGGCTCGCACCGGGGAAGCACGGTGCGAACGCGTCAGGAAGGCCTTTCACAGGAGACTTTGCTGGTATTTTACTTTACGAGACGTTGCACGAACTTGGGCTTTCGAGTAAACCGATATCTACAGCCGCTGATGACGGGCTAATACTTGTCGGTTGTCGTATTACGAACGCCGTAAAATGCCTACCTCCGCAGAACAAGCCTACGACCTTGGAAATAGGAACCTGTAACAGCTATCTTGCAAATGAGCTTGAAGCGTTGCCGGAAAATGCTGTGTTGTTAGCTCTAGGTGGAATAGCCCATCGTTCCATACTTAAGGCATTGGATCTAAAGCAAAGCAAATTTCGGTTTGCCCATGGGGCAGTACATGATATCGGTGACAGCCGTAAGCTTGTGGATTCCTATCACTGCAGCCGTTACAACACGCAGACTCGTCGACTGACGGCGGATATGTTTCGCGACGCGGTTGCCACGGCCAAAGGTCTTGCGGGTATCGTGGTATGAACTCAGAACGGAGTAGCTTACGGGGCGGATTTGACGCCAAGCATTTGCTCAAAGGTTTGACGCACAAGCCTGGTATATATCAGATGCTAGATAGTAAGAACCACGTGATTTACGTAGGTAAAGCAAAAAATCTTCGCCGCCGAGTGAGTAGCTACTTTCAGGGTCGTTCCCAAGATAGCAAAACCATGGCGATGTTGAAGCGGGTAAAGAATGTTGAGGTTACCGTTACGCGCACAGAAACGGAGGCACTGATCCTTGAGTATAATTTAATTAAACGACACAAACCTCGTTTCAATGTTATTTTAAGTGACGATAAGAGTTACCCCTATATACATGTGAGCACCGATAACGCCTACCCGCGATTATCTATGTATCGTGGGAAAGGTAATAAGAGCGGCCGTTCATTTGGACCCTATCCGAGTGCCGGATCGGTGCGCGAGACAATAAGTCAGTTACAGAAGTTGTTTCGACTGCGATTATGCGAGGATAGCTATTACTCAAATCGTTCTAGACCCTGCCTCCAATATCAAATACAACGATGTACCGCGCCCTGCGTTGGACTAATCTCGAGAACTGATTACGCCTCCGACGTTAAGGACGCAATGCTATTTTTACGGGGGCGTAACAAGAAGGTTACCGCGAATCTGGTCGAGCGAATGGGGCAGGCCTCCGATAGGCAGGATTATGAGCTCGCGGCACGGTATCGCGATCAGGTCGCACAGTTAAAGGCCGTTGAATCCCAACAGGTCGTTTCACGCAATAGCGGGGATTTCGATGTCGTCGGTATGGTGTCTGAACGAGGTGCTTATTGTGTTGCGGTTATGTATTTTCGTGCTGGCAGATTACTTGGTAGCCGCAATTATTTTCCACGAACAATAGCAGAACCGAAGGAGCACGAAGTTATTCGGTCGTTTCTTTTGCAGTATTACGGTAGTCGCAGCGCTCCGCGGGAAATCATCGTTAGTCACGCGGTACCCGAAGCCGATGCACTTACAGCAATGCTTGGCGCTAATGCCGGGCGTCGTGTGACGATTAAATCAACGGTTCGGGGTGATAGAGCACGTTGGCTAGGTATGGCAGAGACCAATGCACGGCACGGTGCTACGATTCGCCAAAAATCTCAGGCGAGGATTACTAGACAGTTGGAATCTCTAACAGAAGCACTTCGCCTAGATGAGGTGCCCCAGCGTCTGGAGTGTTTTGACGTAAGTCACACAGGCGGCAAAGGCGTCGTTGCATCTTGCGTGGTTTTCGGTTCGGAAGGCCCTGTTAAGACGGATTATCGGCGTTTCAATATTTCGGGCGTAGCTAGCGGAGACGATTATGCAGCGTTAGCTCAAGCCTTAAAAAGAAGGTATGCCCGTGCTAAGAAGGGCGAAGTACCCATACCCGATGTGCTAGTCGTAGATGGCGGCCGTGGGCAGCTTAATAGAGCTTTGGGGGTCATAGAAGAATTACAGCTAAAGAACTTACAACTTATAGGAGTAGCTAAAGGGCATGGACGTCGACCCGGGAGCGAGAAGCTTTATCTTCCAGACGTAGCGCGGCCAATCAAGCTCACGTCCTCCTCGCCGGCTCTTCATCTTATACAACAGCTTCGTGACGAGGCCCATCGGTTCGCAATTACAGGACATCGTGGACGCCGACAGCGTGAGCAATCGTCGTCTCCGCTAGAGGATATTAAAGGTCTCGGTCCGAAACGGCGCAGAGAGCTATTACGACAGTTTGGTGGATTGCAGGCGGTAAGCCGTGCTAGCGTTGACGACTTAATACGCGTAAATGGAATTTCAGATAGCCTTGCCACATCAATTTACGAATATTTTCATGCGGATTAAAGATGCGTTTTACCATTCCTAATGCTCTGACGTTCTTTCGGATACTGGCTATTCCGCTTGTGGTATTCGTATTCTATCTCCCGATCGATTGGGCAAGACCAGCGGCTGGGATTCTTTTTGGATTAGCAGGTATCACCGATTGGTTTGATGGCTATCTAGCTCGTCGACTCAATCAGACAACGAAATTCGGGGCCTTTCTTGATCCGGTTGCCGATAAACTCATCGTCGCGACAGCACTCGTACTACTCGTGCAGAGTGACCCGACCATCCTTATGTCTTTAATCTCAGCCGTAATCATTGGTAGGGAGATCACGGTATCAGCGTTGCGGGAATGGATGTCGGAGGAGGGTGAAAGATCTCAAGTATCAGTCACATATTTTTCGAAGTGGAAGACCACATTACAGATTTTCGGTGTTAGCTTCATGCTTTATGAGCAACCATTTTTTGGCTTGCCTTTATACGGCCTTGGCATGTTGCTACTGCTCGTTGCTGTCGTACTAACCCTTTGGTCTATGTTCGACTATTTGCGAGCGGCCTGGCCAACACTTCTTGGAGACGATTAGCGCTAATTGCCCTATCGTAGTCTCGGGCGGTAAAATACGCGTCCCGATTATGGCGATAACTCAATAATTGCGACTGTAGCTCAGCTGGTAGAGCGGTACCTTGCCAAGGTACAGGTCGACGGTTCGAACCCGTTCAGTCGCTCCATTTTTGTGCAGGGAATCGCTGTCTGTCATTCATACCTATAACCCTTAGTTGGGTCCATCCGAATATTAGGCCATCTTTGATATCGAAGGGTTAATACAACTTTAAATTATCGTTATTTCAATGGCTTGAGAATCTAACATGATAAAAATCATTGCTTTAGGATTATGTTGATGAGGATTTGTGTATCCTATGTTTTTGTATGCGTTATGATCTAGACAGAGGTCATATACAGGAACAATAAGATGCGGAGTTGGCAGGTTTTTTTAGTTGCGTTTTTTTCTTCTGCGACCTGTCTAGGACAATCCCCTTCGCTAGGGCTTGACTGTCCAGTTCGTTACGATTCTCCCACACGTATGTCTTTACCCTCCCTTATCGATGAAGAGATCATCGATATTCTCCGAAATGCACGACGATGCCTCGAGATATTGGATTTAGTTTGCGCCAAAGCCCTAATCGGTGATTTAACGCAAGATGACCTCGATCCGACCGCTCTCGGTGCATTTTTAATGGTACGTGGAGACATAGCTTCATTGAGTGAGGACTTTTCTACTGCCGAAAATGCTTACCAGAACGTTCTAGGAATAACTGGGCTTCAAACGCAAGTAAGGCAAGGCGCTGTGACAAGGCTTGGGATTGTATATCTGCGACAGGGACGCTACGTTCTCTTACTGAGGCATGTGTCGGAAACAGAATGCGATGATCGGAGCGATGAGCTCGCCTTTCTAGAAGCTAGTGCGTACTTTGAGCTTGATAATTTTTCCAGTGCGCTTGCGGCACTAAATCGTGCGCTAGAAGTGCGGGCGGTTACTGGAGGGATTATTCCTGAAAATTGGCATTTGTTGCAGGCAGCGATACAACAAGCGACTGCTCCCGACGAGAGGCTCTGCGAGACGGCGAATACTGCCGCTACCATTATCCCGATCGAGCAATGCTATACGGCTGAGGAGTTTAGGGAAATCGAGCAATTAGGGAAAACCATCCCTTGCACGGGAACAGCCCGTACCCGGCGATATGGTGTCCCAGCAATCGAATGTAGCGGATTCTGAGATGAGCTTTAAATGCTGCTAGAAGTTTTTCTTCTTATCGCAGTTAATCCCCATCCGCTATCAACAGGTGAAGATCGCTTTTTTGAGTTGCCCGAAATTATTTAGCTGATAGGTGAATAAATGGTGTTGAAAGCTTGCTTCAATAACTCCTTACATGCCTGATCCTAGAGTCTAAATCTGTCTACCTCAATTGTGATTGCGCAACGAATGTGTAGGATTCAGATCCTGATTAACAGTTTCTACTGATTTTCCATAAACCGAGTGCGTTGAACATTCCAGGCCTCTGCTAGAGTTTCCTGATCGTCTACCACGTTATTGTAACTTTCGATCGCGAGTTGACGGTCTTCATCGGGGAGGTCCTCATCCCCGGAGATTTCATCGAGACACTCTAGTAGCTGATTGCTTTCTGCCATATAAGCTTGAATCGCTCCTTGGGCGGCAATCATTTGCTCCATCGTTGCGCTGTCGGCCTCCGGTACGTTCGGTATGTCAGGTGATACGCAGCCAGCAGCATCTGTTAGTCGGGCGAGTCTAGACGGCTCCTGAGATTGAGCTCCGACCATTCCAATACAGCCGATAGCTAAGAGAGAAAGAAGAGATGTGAGCTTAAGGAATGCGCCTGGTTTCATGTGTGTTTTCCTACTTCGTATATAAATATCGGCCTGAGGCCGCGCGGAATGGCTACCCTATCGTCCGAGTTAAGGGTTGGTCAAGTCAAGAAAAGATTTTTTAGTAGGGATCTAAGATGCGTGATACTTATTTTTGGAAGTGGTTATAGCCTATGATCGAGTTATCGTAGTATTTGGTTTCGTAAAATCGTCCAAAAATGCGCAGATCCCCAGAAGAAATAAAAGATGAAAATACTAAATTTACCGATAACCTTGAAACGGTAGAACGTTATTAGCGTGTGGGTTATACCATAGAGGGTGAAATTATTTTTTATGGTCAAGATGTTTATGAGAGGCCTGTCTATCCAAAACTCACCTATGATCTATTTACTGACCCGCGCCCGGAGCTTCGGCCGCTTTATAATTCCTATACCGATACCAATCGACCCTCGACGAGAATCTATATGGATGAAAGGGGGCTTCTTAATGAGCGTTTAGTAGACGATCCTTTTTATTGGACGCAACGGACCCGAGATCGTGGAAAATCCTTCTGGATATTGGTGATGAAGGATATGAGAGGTATCTCGAGAATCTCGAAACAGAGAGTCATTAAGACTTCATAATTTAGGTCCTAGATGACCTGATTCATAAGGTCTTGCTGCATGCCACAGCTCCTTACGATTTTTTAGATGATTGCTAGTTAGTGTTGATGGATAATAGTGCTAAGACTAATGTAATTAGAGAAATAGCATTATGAGAGCAGTATTATTTTTCGTTGCGGTATATGCACTAGCTGGTTGTAGAGGTTCGGTGACTGATGGTCCTCATCAGGCCACTGGAATCAAGATAGGGGAAATAACCGATAGTAGCGCGATAATCTGGGTCCGTTTAACACGATCAATAGAGCGCGTTGGTGTTGGAGCGCCGGTGCCTGATACGTTATACATCCATCCTCAGAGCGGCGAACTCGTTCAAGATCCAATCTGGCCCAGAACTCCTGAAGATTGGGTCCCTGTTGTTAATTACCCTGAAGGGGCGACAATCGATAATATCGAAGGGGCAGTCCCAGGAGCTCCCGGGGAAGTACGGGTCCGATATCGAGCGGGTATGGGTGCTGAATGGAACTCGACACCATGGGTATCGGTGAATGGCGAACGAGATTTCGCTCACCAATTTTTTCTTGCGAACCTCGAGTCTGCGACGCCCTACGAAGTCATTACGGAAGGACGTCATTTGGGAAGCTCAAATGTCGGTTCGTCGATGAACGGCCAGTTTAGAACTGCGCCATTAGCTAATGAGACCGCTCGAGTGGTTTTTGCAGCTACAACAGGTCAAGCTTATCCAGATCAGGACGCTCCGGGAGGTGGGTTTAAAATATATCCATCTATTCTTGACCTCGAGCCTGATTTTTTCGTACATACCGGAGATATCCTTTATTACGATCAATGGGGAAAAACTCTGGATCTTGCTCGGTGGGGTTGGGCCCGAATTTTCAGTCTACCGACAAATTTTGAATTTCATCGTCAACTCGCGAGCTATTTCATGAAGGACGATCACGATACGTTCTCTAATGATAGTTGGCCGACGATGCAGAGTGAATTTATGGGGGAATTCACCTTTGCGCAGGGGCAGGCTGTATTTCTGGAACAGGTTCCGATGAGTGAAAAAACTTATCGAACGTTTCGTTGGGGACAGAATCTTCAGATCTGGATGACGGAAAACCGCGATTATCGTAGCGCAAACACTGATCCCGATGGGCCAGAGAAAACAATCTGGGGCGCGGAACAAAAGGCGTGGTTTATGGAAACTTTTCTCGCTTCCGATGCTGCCTTTCGAGTATTGATTAGCCCGACCCCTATATTGGGGCCTTATAATGAAGGGGAAATAGACAATCATACGAATCTTGATGGTTTTTATCATGAAGGAGAAGAACTGCGTGCGTTCCTTTCAATGCACGATAACGTGATTGTTGTTAGTGGAGATCGCCACTATCAGTACGTAATTGAGGATGCTAGGACTGGTTTACGGGAGTACGCCACCGGTCCAGCTAGTGATGCGCACGCTAGGGGCTGGGATCCCGAAGACATTCGTCCTGAGCATCGTTATTTGAACGTAATTGGGGGATTCCTGACGGTTACGGCCGAACTGCAGGATGACGTGCCTATCCTGATCATGCGGCATCATAACGTCGATGGTGACATCGTAAACGAAGATATGCTAATAGCTAATGCTGACGAGACTATATTACAAAATTAAAAAATAGTGGATGGTATGGGCCTGCTCGAATAACAAGGTCAGAAAGTCTCTATCTAGCGTTAGGAGGTTATTTCTGCTTCTAGATTGTCAATACAATATTAGTGACTTTTAGTACTCAGGAATGAGATATTATTATCTAAACTATTTTCTAGTTATTGTATTTAAATAACTAATATCATTAGTAATTATATATCCATTGTCTTCGTATTCGGATGTTTCAGTCTTTATAAAAATCTTTTACTGCGGATCATCGCAGACGGAGTTATTCTTTGCCATTAAAAACGGTCGATGATGAGCGTATAACAACACGAAATCCCCAATGATCATTTCCTCGGAAGGGGTACATACCGTTTCGGAAAGCTGTTTCTGTTGTAGTTTCATGGTATTGATAACTGCCGCCTCGAGTTACGCGCGCATCAGGAGAGTTTTCATTACTGCCCGCTGGACCCGTTACCAATATACCGGTTGGTGGCTCGATTCCGGTTAGGTTGATAGGATTACGGACAATCTTATTGTCTACGAGGTTTTGATAAAAGTTCTCGTCATACCAGTCAAGGCACCACTCCCATACGTTTCCCGCTAAATCGAATATTCCGAAAGGGTTTGCGGGATAGCTACCTACGTTAACCCTATGACCTACATATTCGTTAGGTGTATCGACTCCCGTATAATTTTGTCTTTGCATCCCGTTATAGCACCGATAATTAGCGACACTGCAGCCAATCGTTCCATCACTTGTAGCGAATCTGAATTGCATGCCGCCGCGGGCGACATATTCCCATTCGGCCTCCGTGGGAAGTGATAGCCCGTAGTAGTCGGCAAATGCCATCGCCCCGTACCATCTTATAAATGCTGCGGGCCAGTCCTCGAAGCCTAAGGCAACGGTAAACTGCTCGATCTCGGGTATATAGGTTATCCATGATTGGTTTAGTGGATGCTCAGGAATGAGGTGTGGGTGCCCCTGTGCCCTAATATGCGATAGGCCGGAAACCGGACTAATGGCATTGTATAGCTTTCCTTCATGTTCAGTTCCCGGCGCCCCATAAACTGACCAGATAGGAAGTGGATAAACGATACGAGCGGGGCCAGAGTTGGCTCTTGAAACCGTTATTTTTCCCTCTTTAAGGGCTGAGTTTAGGAAACGGGCATACTGCGCGGTCGTGATTTCAGTATGCGCCATCTGAAACCCGTCAACAGAAACCGTATGCTCCGGGCCGGCATTTTGAAGCGGGACGACAGTAGGCGTAGTGCTTTCTGTGCCCATCGTAAAACTACCCGAGGGAATATCAGCAAACGTAATCATATATTTTGCTTCGTCCTTGCTGATTAGACCGTCGCTATCAATATCCATCGCCTCGAACAGTTGTGGTGTGCCGTTATATTCACCCATTGCTAAAAATTCGTTGTTATCAGTGTCTAGATTAGAAAAATAGACGCCACGGTCATATATCTGCTCTGTGAGTTCTGCTGAATGAGAAAACGCGGAAGCGAGTAGCGCCCATAAACAGAGCTGTGGGTACCGAAAAACGCTTGTTTTTAACATCATTTTTCTCCTTATCTAGATTACGTACTGATTCGTTAGGTGATGCTGACGCTAGAGATTAGTAGGGAAGCGAAAGCACGATTTCAAAAGCCTCATTGTTTGTTACTGCCGTATCTCTTGACCAGGGCAGGTGACCTTGACTTAGAACGGTCGGAAAAAGATCCTCCATAAAGCAGGTACCGTAGCCCGATTCTGTGTAGAGAAAACGTCCAGCATAATTCGTAGTGGCCGTGCGGCCGGTTGTAGCAAATGGACCATCTTCTTTGAGCTCGATGATGGCCGATTCGATTGGCTGACCGTCACTATTCTTCACGGTTCCAGAAACGCGAAATGTACATGTTTCACTTGAGGGAGAATATGATTCATCGGGCTCGACAAGTCTTTCCTCGACAACTCGCGGTAAGTCTAGGAATACTCCGACTGAAATAAGTAGAAGCGCTATTGACCCGATAGCGATGGCCGTAGCAGCGATCCATATTCGAGTTTGTGTCCACATGCGGTTTTTTTAATTTAGCTGGTACCATGAGGAACGCTTCCTTACGCCCGGCATATATTTAGCGTTTCTCATTAACGATGCCGAGCCGCGATTGTCGCGAGCCCATCGTCTAGTGTTGCGCGATCTAGCCAAATACCTCTAACCATCACGCCAAGCGGGTAGTTTCCAGCGTCGATATTCTCCAACGGATTGTTTTCCACGAGTATCAAGTCCGCAGCAAGACCAGTGCGAATTCTTCCGAACTCGTCATCTAGATCAAAAAACTCTGCCGGCGCAGCTGTTCCAGTGAGCAATGCTTCGTAGGGGGAAAGTCCTGCCTCAATTATCAGTTTAAGCTCTTGATGGAGAGATATCCCCGGTACGTTAAATGTTTGTGGGGCATCGGAGCCGAGCAATAGGTTGACACCCTCATCGTGCATTGCTTTTATTAATCGCTTACGGATGTTTTGCAGGTGACTAGCGGCCTCAGGAACATCGGGCATTCTCCCAATGTTACGTTCTTTAGATTCAACCCAGCGCTGTATGATTTCTGGTGGCATATACGCCATTTCAGGAAGAGCAGCTCGCTCCTGCGCCGTGGGGCTCGGTGTTGCGGTGTGTTCGATTAAAGCTTGCGTGGGTACTATAGAAACACCGGCTTCCCTAGTATCAATAGCAGCCTTAGTAATTCGATTTTCATCCACAAGATCCAGTAAGTTGACGCCGTAATAACCTGCGGGAATTTTCGAGTCATCTATTTCGGGGGGTAACAGATATTGGATGTAGCCATCAAGATGATCGATCGTAGCTAGCCCCGCGTCCAAGGCTCCGCTGACGCCCACGTCTGCTGATACGTGGCCAGCAATAGGAATATCTACTTCATTTGCCGCTATTACGATTGCATTAAACTCAGATTGGGATAGGCCGGGAAGGAGCTTAATGAAGTCGTAACCGGCGCTCGCCTGGGCTAGTA